>Ga0157615_1123898_pt1 | contig 8350 bp, 12 predicted proteins | sample GEODES144metaT_FD_106802 | JGI IMG/M metagenome (GOLD analysis project Ga0157615, IMG submission 106802) | Eutrophic lake water microbial communities from Lake Mendota, Wisconsin, USA - GEODES144 metaT (Metagenome Metatranscriptome) | ecosystem: Environmental > Aquatic > Freshwater > Lake ... | reverse complement strand
CTACGATACCGAGAAGAGCGATTTCTACTTCAGAATTGCCGATGCTAAGCTATGGTATGGTTATGAGTATCTCGGTAACGGTCGCAGACTTGTCGTTACCCCACTTACTGATAGAATTTACGTCACAGCCACTCAAGCCCTCCACTTAAAGATGGGTTGCGCCCCTGCGGGTCCCGCAGGTACTGGTAAGACTGAGACTACAAAGGATCTCGCAAACGCTATTGCTAAGGCTTGCTACGTCTTCAATTGCTCAGATAACATGGACTATCTTGGTTTAGCAGGTATTTTCAAGGGACTTGCAGCTTCAGGTTCATGGGGTTGCTTCGATGAGTTCAACAGACTGGTTCCTGAAGTGCTTTCTGTCTGTGCCGTCTAATTCAAGGCCGTGCTCGATGCTATTAAGGAAGGCAAAAAGAGATTCCTTCTTTAAGGAGATGAAATTGGACTCGACCCTACTTGCGGTGCTTTCATTACAATGAACCCTGGTTATCTTGGCCGTTCTGAGCTCCCCGAGGGTCTAAAGGCACTTTTCAGACCTATAACCGTCGTCGTTCCTGATCTCTAACTTATTTGCGAAAACATGCTCATGGCTGAGGGTTTCATTGAGGCTAAGGCCCTTGCTACAAAGTTCACTGTGCTTTATTTCCTTTGTAGAGATCTCCTTTCTAAGGCTGCTCACTACGATTGGGGTCTAAGAGCTATTAAATCCGTGCTAGTCGTTGCTGGTTCATTCAAGCGTGCCGAGCCTCATCTTCCCGAGTAAGGTCTTCTAATGAGAGCCTTGAGAGATTTTAACATTCCAAAGATTGTTGCTGATGATCTTGATATTTTCTTCGGTCTCTTAGGAGATCTCTTTCCCGGAGTTGATGTCCCCAGAAAGAGAGACATGAGATTCGAAGGTGTCATTAATGATGCTGCTAAAGATCTTGGACTCCATAATGACCCTGAGTTCATTCTTAAAATCGTGCAGCTTGGTGAGCTTCTTGAAATTAGACATTGCGTCTTCACAATGGGAAATCCAGGAGCTGGTAAATCAAGTACCTGGAAGACTCTGGCTAAGGCCCAGGACAGAGATAACAAGAAGACAGTTGTCGTTGATCTTGATCCCAAGGTCGGTTCAACAAATGAGCTTTACGGATATGTACTTTTATCCACGAGAGAGTGGAAAGATGGCCTCCTCTCTAAGACTATGAGAGATCTCTCTCAAGCTCCAGGCACCAACCCTAAGTGGATCATTCTTGACGGTGACCTTGATGCAAACTGGATCGAATCTATGAACTCTGTTATGGACGATAACAAGCTTCTTACTCTAGCCTCCAACGAGCGTATAACTCTGAAGCCTCATATGAGACTTATTTTCGAAATCAGAGATCTCCGTTTTGCCACCCCCGCTACAGTGTCTCGTGCTGGTATCCTCTTCATTTCAGATACAGCTGGTTCTCAATGGAGATCATACGTCAAATCATGGATTTAAAGAAAGACATATGACGAAGAAAAGAAGTAACAACTTACTCAATTCTTCGAGAAGTACCTCCCTGAAACATTCATTTAGGTTAAGAAATCCTTCAAGTATCTTATACCTACTATGGAAATGGCTATCGTTATCTCAATGTGTAGGCTTCTTGAATCTATTCTCGATAAACAAGATGTCAAGGCTCTTGAGTACCTCTTCGTCTTTGCCAGTGTCTGGTGTATCGGTGGTGGTTTTGCCGAAAAGGACGGAAAAGATTTCAGGAAAGAATTCTCCAATTGGTGGAAGGAAAAGTGGAAGACTGTTAAGTTCCCCAGCAAGGGTACCGTATTCGACTACTTTGTCGACATTGAAAACTCCAAACTAGAGGAGTGGAACAAGATGACCACTAAAGAGGTAGATCCTGACACCTCTCGCCCCATCTCATCTTACACTATCCCCACTATGGATACTATCTCAGCCAACTACTTGATGAAACAATTCATATCAGTCGAGCATTCACCAATGCTTATCGGTAATGCAGGTTGTGGTAAGACCCAAATCACCATGGGTCTCTTAAATGAGTTGACCACTACTACTGACCAATACATTATGCAGATTGTTAACTTCAACTTCTACACTGACTCTCTCCTCTTGCAGAATGTTTTGGAGCAGTAGCTTGAGAAAAAGGCTGGTCGTACTTATGCTCCAGTCGGCAAGTTCAAGCTTATATACTTCATCGATGATCTGAACATGCCTGCTCTCGATCCCTACAACACTCAAACCGCCATCTCACTTTTGAGACAGCACAAGGACTACGATCACTGGTATGATCGTACCAAGCTTACCCTAAAGGACATCAAGAATACCTTGTACACTGCTTGCATGAACCCCACTGCGGGTTCTTTCTAGATCAACCCCCGTCTTCAGAGACATTTCTGGACCCTAGCTATTCCATTCCCTGAGCAGACTTCTCTATTCACTATCTACAACACCTTTATGAGTAAGCACTTCTCCAAGTTCAAGGGTACCATCCAAGAGTAGGTTGTCCCTATTATAAAGACTGCTCTTACCCTCCATGGTGAAATCGAGAAGAACTTCAGAAAGACTGCAGTAAACTTCCACTATGAGTTCAACGTGCGTCATCTCACGAATATCTTCCAGGGTCTCCTCGTTGCCAAGCCTGAGACCATTAAGGAACCTGATAACTTGATCAAGATGTGGGTCCACGAGTCAGAGAGAATTTATGGTGATCGTCTTTCCTCACCAGAGAATCTTGTGACCTATCGTGCCATCGTAGCTGATCTTGTAAAGAAGTCCTTTGCCAAATATAACTTAACTAAGTATTTCCAGGTCACAAATCCAGAGCCGTTGGTTTTCGCCTAATTCGTCGAGGGTCTAGAGGAGAAGAAATATGACTAGTTCCAATCAAATGAGCAGCTCTAAGAAAGACTAGCTGAGGCTCTCCGAGAGTACAATGACACTAATGCTGTGATGGACCTCGTTTTATTCGATGATGCCATGAGACACGTTTGCCGTATCACTCGTATCATCAGTGCTGATGCAGGTCATGCATTACTAGTAGGTGTTGGTGGTTCTGGTAAGTAATCTCTTTCTAGACTCTCTGCCTTCATTTGCATGCAGACTTGTACAACCATCATGATATCATCGACCTATGGTCTGAATGATCTTAAAACTGACTTGCAGGTCATGTATAACAAGTCAGGTCTTAAGGATGAGGGCATCATGTTCCTGTTGACGGAAGGACAAATCACAAACGAGAAGTTCCTCGTCTTCATCAACGATCTTTTGTCATCTGGTGAGATTGCTGATCTTTTTGCAAATGAGGACAAGGACGGTATTGTTAATGGCATTCGTCCAGCTGTCAAGTCTGCTGGTATCCTCGATTCTCGTGACAATTGCTGGAACTATTACATTTCCCGTGTTCGTAAGAATCTTCACATGTGCCTTTGCTTCTCACCAGTTGGAGATGGTTTCCGTAATAAAGCCCGTAAGTTCCCTGCCTTGGTTAACTCTACTGTGATCGATTGGTTCTAGCCCTGGCCTGAAGAGGCTCTTCTCAGTGTCGCAACAAAATTCTTGGCCGATGTTGAGATGTAATCACAAGAAGTCCGTGATGCCATCGTAAGATTCATGCCCTACTCCTTCAAGACTGTCAACGAATTCTCTGCCATGATCTTTGAGCAGGAGCGTCGCTATGTCTACACTACTCCCAAGTCTTTCCTTGAGCTCATCAAATTGTTCAAGGCCCTTCTTGATAAAAAGAAGAATGAGCTTCAGGCCAACAAAGAGAAGTACGAGGTCGGTGTTTTGAAGCTAAATGAGACAGGAGAGATTGTCGCAAAGCTTGAAGAAGAGCTTAAGGTGTTCTCAGTTGAGGTCGAAGCTAAGAAGAAGAGCGCAGATGAGCAAGCCGCTATTGTCGGAGTTGAAAAGGAAAAGGTAGAGGCTCAATCAGCTATTGCCAATGTTGAGTCAGAGAAGTGTAATAAGATTAAAGTTGAGGTTGAGGCTGAATCCGAGTCAGTACAGCGTGATCTCGATGCTGCCCTTCCTTTGGTCGAAAAAGCTAAGGATGCTCTCCGAGGTCTTAACGTGAAAGATTTCCAGACACTCAAAGCTCTCAAGTCACCGCCAAAAGATATTGAAAATGTGTTCACTTGCGTCCTTCACTTGTTCTCTCAAGTAGAAACAAATATCCCAGTTGATAAGAACGGTAGACTTAAGACTGAAAACAACTGGAAGACTTCTCTTGCTATCATGGCTAATCCTGCTTTACTTTTACAATAACTTGAAGGTTTCAAGGATAAAATTGATCAGGATCTTGTTAGTCCAAACAACTTCAAGATGATCCGTCCTCAGTTGGCTGATCCCAACTTTACTCCAGCAATCATCCGTAACAAATCATCTTGCGCTGGTGGTCTTTGCGATTGGGTTATCAACATTACTATGTATTACGATGTCGTCGTCACAGTTGAGCCCAAGAAGGCTGCGGTGCGTGCCGCTCAACAGAGACTTGCTGAGGCAAACGCAAAGAAGGCTGAGATGGATGAGCTTGTTGCGAATCTAAATGCAGCTCTTGCTGTTCTTCAGGCTCAATTCCAGAAGGCTATGGATGAGAAGAACGCTGCTGAGGCTGAAGCAGCTAGATGCGCTCGGAGACTTGACTCTGCCCAAAGGCTTGTCGGTGCCCTCGGCTCCGAGTCTGAACGTTGGAACTAAGCCATCGTTGATCTTGGTGAGAAGCTAATCGTCATCACAGGTGATGTTCTTTTAGCCTCTGCCTTTGTGTCATATGTGGGACCCTTCAACAAAAAGTTCCGTGATCTGATCACCAATAATAGATTCCTAGACTTTTTCAAGAAGATGAAAATTCCCATGTCCCCTGACACCAACCCTTTAAGTATCTTAACTGATGAGGCAACAATAGCAGGATGGAATAACCAGAAACTTCCTTCCGATAGAGTATCTACTGAAAATGGTGCTATTTTAACTTGCTCTGAGAGATATCCATTGATCATCGATCCTTAGCTCCAGGGTATCACTTGGTTGAGAGAAAAGGAGAAGAACAACGACCTACAGGTAACTCGTCTCTCCAACACCAAGATGATTAAGACAATGGAATTTGCACTTGAAGCAGGCCAGTCTGTCCTCATTGAGAACATGGAGAACTCGATTGATGCTGTCATCCAGCCTGTGTATTCCCGTGCCATCATCAAGAAGGGTAAGACCAGGTACATCCGTCTTGGTGACAAGGAATTCACTCTACACGCCAACTTCAAGCTTCTTATGCATACCAAGTTATCTAACCCTCACTATCCTCCTGAAATTTAGGCTGAGTGTACCCTAATTAATTTCACTGTCACAGAAGCCGGTCTCGAGGATCAACTTCTTGCCCTCGTCGTCAAGAAAGAGAGACCAGATCTCGCTCAACAGAAGGAGGAACTCATCAAGCAATCAAATGAGTTCAAAATCAAGCTCAAATAACTAGAAGATGACCTTCTATTCAGACTTGCCAATGCTCAAGGTGATATCCTTGAAAACATCGAGCTCATTGAGAACCTTGAGTACTCTAAGAAGATCTCCACTGAAATTAAGGAGAAAGTGGAAATTGCAAAGGTAACAGAAGTTATGATTAACGAGGCCTCAGAAGCTTATCGTCCAGCAGCTAGCCGTGGTGCCCTCGTGTTCTTCTTAATGATTGAACTCTACAAGGTCCACTCATTCTATAAGTTCTCGCTCGATTCTTTCGTTATTGTCGTAAATCGCGCCATTGATATTGTAGCCGAGAGAATGAATCCTAAGAAAGCTGTTAAGGAGCCAGGTGAGGAAGGGGAAGCCGCAGCTGATGAAGAAGAGGAAAATAAGGAAGATGAGCCCTTAACTCCCAGATCTCTAGGCAAGAGAGTAGAAGCTCTTATTGACTCAATTACATTCTAAGGTTTCAACTATACTCGTAGAGGTCTTCTTGAGCGCCACAAGCTGCTCGTTGCTACTATGCTTTGTCTTAGAATACTTATCAGAAAGAAGAAGATTGATGAGGTAGAGGTCATGGCACTTATCAAGAAAGAAATTGCCATTGATGCTCCTAACCAAGCTGAATCCTTAAAGTTCTTGCCTGAATCTGTATGGCCTTCTGTTAAGGGTCTTGAGAACATCAAAGCTTTTAATAATCTCATAGGAAATATGGAAAGTGAAGCCCTTTAATGGAGAAAGTGGTATGCAGAAGAAAAAGCTGAAATCGCTGAGCTTCCAAGGGCTTATAAGGATATATCACTCTTCCACAGACTTCTTATCCTCAGAGCTATGAGACCTGATCGTCTCTCAGGTGCACTCCAACAGTTTGTTATGGAAAATCTTGGTGAGGAGTTCGTTGAGCAAACTCCTTTCGATGTTTTCACAACTTATGCTGAAATGTCAGCTGGAACACCAGTTTTCTTCGTGCTCTTCCCTGGTGTTGATCCTACTCCTGATGTGGAGCGTGTTGGTAAATCAAATGGCGTTTCTATTGCTGATGGCACTCTGATCAATATTTCCATGGGACAAGGTTAAGAAGATATTGCTATTAAGGCTCTTCATAATTGTGCCAAGCAGGGTCACTGGATAATGGTCCAGAACGTCCATCTCATGCAAACTTGGTTGAAAGTATTCGAAAGAAACCTTGAAATTATTCAGGAGGATATCAACCCCAAGTTCCGTTGCTTCATTTCTTCTGAGCCTCCCCCACTTCCCGAGATGGAAACCATTCCCGAATCAATTTTACAGAACTCTATCAAGGTTGCTAATGAGGCCCCTACAGACCTTAAAGCTAATATTCGTCGTGCTTTCAACATGTTTGATGAGTCACATTTCGAACGTGCTGCTACCCACAAGCTTTCCGAATTTAAGGCACTTCTCTTCGGACTTTGCATGTTCCATTCATTGATTCTTGGTCGTAAGAAGTTCGGTTGCCAAGGATGGTCTCGTAATTACAACTTCAACGATGGTGATCTCAAGATTTGTGGTGATGTGCTCCACAACTATTTGACTAAGTACGAAAAGGTACCTTATGACGATCTTCGCTACATCTATGGTGAGATCATGTACGGTGGTCACATTACTGATGGTTGGGATAGACGTACCAACAATACCTATCTTAAGGTACTTATCAGACCTGAGATCCTAAATGGTATGCAACTCACTTGCGCTCCTGGCTTCAAGAGCCCTGATCCTCTTAAGTTTGATCGTGAGGCATATAGAAAGTACATTGAAGAAAAACTTCCTCAAGAGTCACCTTAAATGTTTGGTCTTCATCCCAATGCTGAAATTGGTTACTTAACAACAACTGGTGAAACTCTATTCGAGTACATTCTATCAGTCCAGGGTGGCGGCTCTGGAGGTGGTGGAAAGAAGAAGGAAGACATTGTCAAGGAGCTTATTAAGAAATTCACAGAACAGCTCCCAGCCAACTTCTCCATGCTTGATATCAACATGAGAGCTAAGGATAAGACTCCATATATTGTTGTCTGTATTTAGGAATGCGAAAGAATGAACACTCTTCTCAGCACAATCAGATTCTCTCTCTTCGAGCTAGATGCAGGTCTTAAAGGTCAGTTGAACATAACAGATGCAATGGAAACCTTGTCTACATCTCTAGCCCTTAATAGAGTGCCAGCTGAGTGGGAGAAATATGCATACTTCTCCAAGAAGTCCCTACTTGACTGGTTCGGCGACATGCTCTTGAGAATCACTCAGCTAACAACATGGTCAACAGATCTTGTGACTCCCAAGTCTCTTTGGATCCCAGGACTCTTCAATCCCATGTCATTCTTGACTGCCATTATGCAAGTGACTGCCAGATAGAACAACCTACCTCTTGATGACATGACATTGAGGACTGATGTTACTAACACAAGAAACCACGAAGACCTTCCAGGGCCAGCTGACTCTGGAGCTTACGTGCACGGTTTCTTCCTTGAAGGTGCAGGTTGGGAATGTGGCCGCGGTGGCGAGCAAGGCTACTTAACAGACATGATCTTAAAGGAGTTGCATCCAGAGGTCCCAGTGATCCATGTGACCTCGATCAGACTTTAGGAGAGACGCGCAGCCAAGGGTAACTACGAGTGCCCTGTTTACGTCACATCAATGAGAGGCCCCACAATCGTCTTCACAGCCTTCTTGAAGATGGAGAGCGAGGAATCTGACCCTAACAAGTGGATTCTTGCTGGTGTTGCTCTCCTCATGAGCCCTGAATGAGCGCGAACGCCAAGTGACCTATTGCACGATGCTTAGTTGGCATGCCCTACTCTCAAAGCAGAGGAAGAGACAGCTAGCTTCTCAAAGTGCAGTAGTCCTCACCCATACATAATATATATGAACAAGTAAATTCTTGTAATATTT
>Ga0157615_1027644_pt1 | contig 8372 bp, 4 predicted proteins | sample GEODES144metaT_FD_106802 | JGI IMG/M metagenome (GOLD analysis project Ga0157615, IMG submission 106802) | Eutrophic lake water microbial communities from Lake Mendota, Wisconsin, USA - GEODES144 metaT (Metagenome Metatranscriptome) | ecosystem: Environmental > Aquatic > Freshwater > Lake ... | reverse complement strand
CTCTTTTTGATGCAGTCTTAGATCAACCCTCAGAGCCCGTTCCCGGTGAGACTGGTCAATTCAGACCCATAGACAAAAACGGAGTCGGACTGGTCCCCTATTCCATTGTTGCTGCTCAGGGAATCTCCCGTGCTGGCAAAGCACGCCCTTCCACATTTCATTGCATCACATTGGCTCGCCATAGCGGCGATCACGCGTTGGGACAGCCTTTGGTTTATAGCCGCTTCACCTTGAGCGCTTTTCGACAATGGCTGGATGCTGCGATCGAGAATGTTCGCAGAGTCCAGCCTCCGGATCGTCGCCTTATCTTTATCAATAGTTGGAACAATTGGAACGAAGGCCATATATTGGAGCCCGATCGCCTGTTTGGCTATGGACGACTTAATGAGATCTCCCGTGCAATCATGCAGATTGACCCTGGCGTGGTGATGCCAAAGGTCTCTGTGATTGTTCCTAACTATAACCATTCACAGTTTTTGAGTCAACGCCTTGATTCTATTTATTCCCAGACACATTTGAATATTGAGGTCTTGCTGTTAGATGACTGTTCCTCCGATTTCAGCCGCGAAATCCTCGATGAGTATGCTCTTAAGCATCCCAATATCACCACCACTATCTATAATGAATCTAATTCGGGGGGTGTTTTCCGCCAGTGGTCGAAAGGACTCAAAGCTGCATCTGGCGACTTGGTGTGGATTGCTGAAAGTGATGATTACTGTGATGCCGATTTCCTGGCAGTTCTCGTTAAAACATTTGCCGATGAGTCGGTGCTTTTGGCCTATGCCAAGACAGTTTTTGTGGACCGAGATCAGAATCCTTTGCCTGATGGATTTCGATATCAGCTTCTCGACTTGCCCTGCAATGACCGTTGGCTTGATTCATATGTGGCAACAGCTCATCAAGAAGTGAACCTGGCCTTGGGAATCAAAAATACAATTCCTAATGCGAGTGGTGTTGTATTTCGCCGACCTGTAGGCATGGCGCTTCTTGAGGATCCGGACTGGCTGAGCATGCGAGTAGCGGGAGATTGGGTGTTTTATCTCAATCTTATTTGTGGCGGAAAAATCGCCTTCTGCGAGTCTACCAATAATTACTTCCGACGTTATCAGGGCAGCACGGCCGAGGTTGCTTATTCACAGGAATACTTTTATCGAGAGGTTGGTAAAGCCAGTTCAACTATAGCCCGTCTTTATGATGTTCCGGTTTCGATTCATGAGAAGTCTCGAGAGGGGTTCCTTCGGCTTTTCCATCACCATGTTCAGCAGAGCGAGGAAAGGTTTGAAGAGTGGTACGGCTATGATTCCATTTTGAAGGAACGCAATCAGCGGATCCCTGCAATCATGGTTTCTTCCATGGGATTTTATCCTGGTGGAGCGGAAATCTTGCCGATTCGATTTGCCAATGAATTAAAAAGACTTGGCCTATCAGTGCTTTTCCTCAGTGCTGGTTTGCATGTGCGGGAGAACGGTGTTAGACGATTGTTGAGAAATGACGTTCCTGTTATTGAAACGGCTGATCCGCATGCCACCAAGGCTTTGATAGAAGAGTTTGGTATTGAGGTGCTGAATTCGCATCAGTGGTATATTCAACGCTATCCATTCCTGCTACCTGATGTTTTCAGTAAGCTTCTCTGTCATGCCGCATCACTCCATGGCATGATTGAGTATGGCAATGACTTTGGTGTTTCCAGGGAAGAGTTGTTAGCAGCTGATCGGGGTGTGACCAGTTGGGTCTATACAGCTGACAAGAACCTCGGACCCTTTGTGCAACTTGATGTGCTGGAGCATTCGCGGGCACGCTTTATCAAGCTTCCCAACGGCATGGAACCTCCTGAGATCCTACCGATTCATCGCCACGAGATTGGCATCCCTGAGGATGCGTTTGTTCTCTGCTGCGTCAGCCGAGCCATTCCCGAAAAGGGATGGGCTGAGACGGTTTCTGTCATCGAGAATGCCCGAGCCATCACTGGTCGAGATATCAGACTTATCTTGGTCGGCAATGGAGCTGTTTACGACGAATACTGCCGTTCAGGCATTCCAGACTTTGTTTATCTTGCGGGTTTTAGTGAAAATTCTGTCGGCCATTACGCGGCAGCTGATATGGGAATTATGTTGACACGCTTCAAGTCAGAAAGCTTCCCGCTTACAATCATTGATTGTCTGTTTGCGGGTAAGCCTTACATAGCAACCGATGTTGGCGAGATAAGAAATATCCTCACTTCAGCTGGACAAGTGGCTGGTGAGGTTCTGCCATTGGATGATTGGCAAGTACCGATAGAAACGGTCGCGGAGTCTTTGGTGGCTTATGTCGATAAGGGTGAACGTTATCAGGAGGCAGCTAGCTTGGCTCGGAAAATCGCAAACCAATACCGAATTGATGTTGTGATTCAGGATTACATAAAACTTTTTAGGGAGGATGCGCTTGCTTCCTTGGCTAAGCGCACAACAAGGATTCAGGCGAATGATATTGGTTGACTTTAATTGATATTTAGGCCCTTAACCATCTTTCAGTTTTCTGAGCGATGCTGTCAGCTTCCAGATCCGACTATTTTTCAGACGGTACACTTCCTGTTCAAGGGCTAGAATTGATTCGCTCAAATCGGATGTTTGTTGCTGGTATTGTTGGATCTCCAGTTGGGCGGCCCTAAGCTTTTCTTGACAGGACTCCAGAGCCTGCTCGGATCGCTCGAGTTCTTCTTTGATAGCGTTATGGCGAATCACAGCCTGACTCAGCTGCCCTTGAGCGCGTGCCAAACGATCAAGCGGTGATTGCCAGCCGTCATTAGAGGTATCAACAGGACTCGCGGAGCGAACCCCCCAGAAATAAGTGTCACCAGCTTCCGAGTCGACTTGGAAACTGTGGCGTTTGAAGTAGTGACCTAACTTGATTTTTTGTATAAAGTCATCCGCGCCAAGGTTCTTATAGTATGATGTTGTAAATGGAGAAGATCCCACTTCTGAATCTACCGTGCCATGGGTTGCTCGACCATGGCCAGCAATACTAAGAATCAGTAAACCATCCTCGCGTGTAATCCGAATCATGTTCATCAGTATTTGTTCCCACGTGGCTGCGTGTTCAAAGCACTCTGTTGAGATGCAAACACTCGCCCATTGATCAGGTAGCTCAACCAACTCGCCCGGTATGGTCCAGTCAACACCTTTTGCCATACCAAGATCAAGACCTAGATAGTTTGCCCCTTTCTGAAAGAAATCTCGAACTGTTCCATTGATATCCTGGCTCCCTATTTCCAGAACATTTATTTTGCCACTAAAATGGTCTGGGAAAAGAACTTTAAGCTGTTCAAAAAACTTTTGTTGTTCAGGATGGGCCATTTCTTGTTACCAGGATTTCAGAAATCATGTCGCTAGGGCAAATTAGCGCGTTGCAGGCTTTGAGGTTCACAACCTCAAAAGCACAGACATCATGAAAATAGTGCATTTGAATATGTTCTTGTTGAGTTCCCCTGGCAATTGCCGCGTGAATACTGTATTTGCCAGGGGCAAGCCTGGGTAGCGTGAATACAAACCTTGCTGTTATCGTCTCTCCTTTTAGATAGTGAGACCGCTCGCCGTATCCCGTCTGAAATGTATTTTCTCCGATCACGGCTATTCCATTGTTGTTTCGAATGGCGAAGCCAATGATTGGGCAAGCGATGTCTGCAAAGCATTCGGCGGTGACTTCTATGGCTACTTTTTCGCCTTCTCCTATGAGTGCCGATTTGCCGCTGACGAGGTTCGAGATTGAAAGCATGGTAATCTCGCATTCATTATTTCCAAACTCGCCTGTATCCAGGTTTTCAGCGATTTCTGTATGGATGGAAAGTCCTGATTGGAGCATCTGATCCAGGATTCTCTCCAATGTAGCTGTATAGATAGGGCCTTCTGATTCTGTTTCTCCTTGGATGATGTTTGGTTTCCTCGCCCTGGCTTGTGACTGAGTCGACTCATCTAACGGCTCCTGCCTGTCCTGGCCTAAGTGGCTTATCCCGCTTGTGGTGTCTTTGCTTTGGTAGTAATTATTGGTGTAGGCGTCAATCGCTTGTTTCGAGCTGGTTTTGCTGGTGATCAATTTTCCTTCCGACAGCACTAGACCGTGCGTGCATACGCTTAGAACTGATTGGGTGTCATGTGTTACCAGTATGAGGGTGTTATTTTCCTTAAATTTATTTATAAATCGCATGCACTTCTGCACGAAGAAGACGTCGCCTACGCTCAGCGCTTCATCCACGACCAAGATGTCAGCATCAACGTTTGCAACTACGGCAAAAGCGAGTCGAACGGCCATGCCGCTGGAGTAAGTCTTTACGGGTTGCTGGGTGAATTCACCGATATCAGCAAAGCTCAGAATGGCATCGAGTCTTGCGTCAATTTCTTGTTTTTTAAGGCCTAGCAGGGAGGCGTACAGGTAAATATTCTCAATTCCAGTGAAATCAGGGTTAAAACCACTACCTAATTCTAGCAAGGCAGCCAACCTTCCCTGAGTAAAACTTTCACCCTCACTGGGGGTCAGTGTGCCGCATAGAATCTGCAATAAGGTGCTTTTCCCGCTACCATTGCGTCCGATGATGCCCAGAGTTTCACCCCGCCTCAACTCAAAGTCAACATGGCGCAATGCCCAGAACTCACGAAAATACTGACGCTTATGCTTAAATAGTGCTTGTTTTAATCGATCTTTTGGATTATCGAAAATACGATAGCATTTCCCCAGATCTCTTGCCTTGACAATAATTTGGTCACGGCTGTCTGACGCGCTCTCTTCGGTTGTGGATCGTCTGCTTTTCATTTAGATGACGTCGGCGAATGCGTGTTTGCTTTTTTCGAAGAAGCGTAGCCCCAGTTCGGCAGCTAAGCCCGATAATATGCATCCGAGGATGAGATAGGTCGGGGATGGGCTATTGCCAGAGATCAAGACTCTTCTTGTCTGTTCTATAACTTGGGTGATTGGGCTGATTGCGATAAGTGGTCGTAGTTGCTGAGGCAGAGCAGATGCAGGATAAAAAATTGGACTTAAAAACATCAACATACTGATCAATACTGCGATGAACTGCCCGATATCCCTGAGGAAAACCCCCAGACTTGACAAGATCCAGCTGATAGCCAAGCAGCCTAGCAGCAGGGGCAGCCAGACAAATGGAAGCCAGAGGCTGCTGAGAGACAGAGAATGGCCAGCTATCAACTGGAAGACGGCTAGCACAACTAGGCTTGTGAGGGCATGAAACAAGGCGCTACCGACAGTGACAGAAGCCAAGATTTCAAGAGGAAAAATGACTTTCTTGACGTAGTTTGGATTCGCCACAATAAGTCCGGGAGCTTTGGTCAGGCACTCAGCGATAACGTTGAAGACAATCAGTCCTGCAAAGAGGTTGATCGCAAACCCGAGTGGACCCTCATTCTCAAGATTGCCCCAGCGAGCTTTGAATATGTATGAGAAGACGAATGTGTAGACTGCTAACATCGCCAAAGGATTGAAAAAGCTCCAGGCGACACCCAAAACTGAACCTCTGTATCGTCCCAGCACTTCGCGTTCCGTGAGCCTCCACCACAGCTCCCTCTGGGACCACAGAACTCCTGGAAATCGCAGTTTCATCGGCTTGTTCCTGATTGTTTGATTATTGCTTGCTGGTATCAACCATGGGTTGATTTGGTTGGCGGATCATGAGCTTTTGGCCGTGATGTTCGTGGAACTTCAGTTTTGTGTAGAAGCCGGCGCTGTTTGTCGTCATCAGATACACGCGTTCAGCTCTGGCAACCAGCCGGTGCCTCAACAGCATCGCCACGATCTCCGTACCGAGCCCATTCCCCTGGTGCTCAGCGGCCACAATCACATCCCAAAGCACGGCCCGATAAACTCCATCACTTGTAGCACGGCCAAAACCGACCAGATCTGGGCCTTGCCAGGCACTCACCACTGCCTGGCTGCCGCTCAGCATAATTCGCAGATCTCGTAATCGGCGACCCCTTGCCCAGAAGCTGTCACGGTCGAGCAGGGCCTGCAGATCTCCTAGGCGCCACCGTAGCCTCATTTTCAGGTTCGAGTGCTGGATCAGTCGTACTCCGTCTGTAGGCAGGCTCACAGGGGTGAAGCGCTCCGATCGCCTTTCTGTTCTTCCCGGATCCGACCTGCTCGCATCCTGGGCGTTCTGACCAGGCATCGCCATGGACTGCCGGCTGGAACAGGCCGGGTTGAAAGCCGAACCTAGCCTACCTCGCACGCCTCGGTAGGCTGAGCCACAAGGTCCGTCTGTCCCTCCCCATGCTCAAGCTGCTGCTGGGTGATCCCAATGCCCGCAAGCTGAAGCGTTTCCAGCCGATCGTTTCGGATGTCAATGTCCTCGAGGAGGACATCGCCCCGCTTACCGACGATCAGCTGCGGGGGCTTACGGCCGAATTCCGCCAGAAGATCGAGAACGCCCGCGGCGGTGGAGGCAGCATCGAGACGATCGCCGCCCGCGAGCGCAAGCTGCTCGATGAACTGCTGCCCCAGGCCTTTGCCGTGGTGCGCGAGGCCGGCAAGCGCGTGCTCGGTATGCGCCACTTCGATGTTCAGCTGATCGGCGGCATGGTGCTGCATGAGGGCCAGATCGCCGAGATGAAGACTGGCGAAGGCAAAACCCTGGTGGCCACTCTCCCCGCCTACCTCAATGCCCTCACCGGCCGTGGCGTGCACGTGGTGACCGTTAACGATTACCTGGCTCGCCGCGACGCCGAGTGGATGGGCCAGATCCACCGCTTCCTGGGTCTATCGGTTGGCCTGATCCAGCAGGATATGGCTCCAAGCGAACGGCAGAGCAACTATGCGTGTGATATCACCTATGCCACCAATTCAGAGTTGGGATTCGACTACCTTCGCGACAACATGGCAACTGATATTGCCGAGGTTGTCCAGCGCGATTTCCACTACTGCGTGATCGACGAGGTGGATTCCATCCTTGTTGACGAGGCGCGCACTCCTTTGATCATCTCTGGTCAGATTGAACGTCCCCAGGAGAAGTATCGCCGCGCCAATGAGATCGCTGAGCAGCTTGCCCGCGCCGCGGAAATAGGAAAGGATGGCATCGATCCCGAGGGCGATTACGAGGTTGATGAGAAGCAGCGCAACGTGACCCTCACCGATGAGGGCTACGCATCGGCTGAGCGCCTGCTGGGGGTTGATGACCTGTACAACCCCGCTGATCCCTGGGCGCATTTCATCCTCAACGCCCTCAAGGCCAAGGAGCTGTTCGTAAAGGATGTGAATTACATCGTCCGATCCGGTGATGCCGTGATCGTTGATGAGTTCACCGGACGTGTCATGCCGGGTCGTCGCTGGAGTGATGGCCTGCACCAGGCGATTGAAGCCAAGGAGGGACTCGAGATTCAGCCCGAAACCCAGACCTTGGCCAGCATCACCTATCAAAACTTCTTTCTCCTCTATCCCCGGTTGGCTGGCATGACTGGCACGGCCAAGACCGAAGAGGTGGAATTTGAAAAAACCTACAAGCTGGAAGTTACGGTTGTGCCCACCAACCGGCCGCGTTCCCGCGGCGACTGGACCGATCAGGTGTATAAGAATGAAGCAGCTAAATGGCAAGCAGTTGCTGCTGAAACTGCCCAGATTCACGCCAGTGGCAGACCCGTTCTTGTAGGAACCACCAGTGTGGAGAAATCGGAACTGCTTTCGGCCTTGCTTGCTGAACAGCAGGTGCCCCACAACCTTCTCAACGCCAAGCCCGAAAACGTGGAGCGTGAAGCCGAGATTGTTGCTCAGGCCGGCCGGGCCGGCGCCGTGACCATCGCTACCAACATGGCCGGCCGCGGCACCGACATCATTCTTGGGGGCAACAGCGATTACATGGCGCGATTGAAGTTGCGCGAGGTGCTGTTGCCACGCCTGGTTCGGCCCGAGGAGGGAGGTCACCTGCCGCCCGTTCCCCAGCGCCCATCTGCTGGTGGAGGTGGTTTCGCTGGTCCGGCCTCGGATCCCTTCAAGGCTCTCAGTGAGGCGAAGGCCCTTGGCACTCTCTATCCCTGTACCCTCCTGCCTGCCACTGAGGATTCCCTCAGCCAGCTGGGCCGGGAGCTTGTGGAAGCCTGGGGTGACCGGGCGCTCACCGTGCTGGAACTTGAAGATCGCATCGCCCAGGCGGCCGAGAAGGCTCCCACCTCCGATCCCAATATTCAACGCATTCGCGAGGTGATCGCGACGGTAAAGGCTGAATACGACCTGGTGGTGAAGCAGGAGGAGGAGCAGGTGCGCCAGGCGGGTGGACTGCACGTGATCGGCACCGAGCGGCATGAGTCGCGCCGGGTCGACAATCAGCTCCGGGGGCGGGCTGGGCGACAGGGCGACCCAGGCAGCACCCGTTTTTTCCTCTCATTGGAGGATAACCTGCT
>Ga0157615_1281920_pt1 | contig 8376 bp, 2 predicted proteins | sample GEODES144metaT_FD_106802 | JGI IMG/M metagenome (GOLD analysis project Ga0157615, IMG submission 106802) | Eutrophic lake water microbial communities from Lake Mendota, Wisconsin, USA - GEODES144 metaT (Metagenome Metatranscriptome) | ecosystem: Environmental > Aquatic > Freshwater > Lake ... | reverse complement strand
TGTTGGTGTTTAAACCACCAGCAATTATATATATTTTATCTTCTAGGCTAGTTTTACTAGCTAGGATTGTTTTTTGATCAAACACAGTCTGCAAAATATCTTTTATTTATCATTTATAATATTTTCTATTTAGAGAGTGTCGTGGTACTTAAGAAGGTATCATTCGTACACTACGATTAGTAATATTCATTTTTGATATATGTATCGATGCTTTGTCGCATTTTGACATTATATCACAGTATATGATCGATTACTTATATAACGATATACTTCTTGATCATCTTGTCATTCTTGCCCATATAGTGTGCTTCTTCTTACACACTTGATCACCATCTTAAATAAAAGTTTACTCAGGTATGAGTTGAATACTAACCCAGCCTTTATATGTATATTCTTCTATATTGTTATGTATGAATTATTTATTTAATTTAAATAAAAAATGTTGTATATAAGCTCCATAAAGAAAATAAAAATTAATTTATGTTTTAAATATTTGTATATTATTAAATTCATTTGAGCATTACGCTTTTGTTACTTAAGTATTGGGAATGGCTTTACGCCGCCCAAATTGATGGCTAACAAGATATCGCGCCTATCCGAGTCTATATGGCCGACGCGTACCAGGTATCTTGGCTGCATTTACAGCTAATTGATGCCGAGGAATGAGTGCCTGATAGAGTAAGCCTTCTATGAGGGTAGCAATTTACAGTACATGTGAAAGCCAAGTACGGAGAATCGAAACTCTTTAACATTAGATATCCCAAAGCACGGGAGAAATAATACTGCACAGAAAGAAACAGATACAACCAATTTATTTTGCCGTTATTTTTTCTTTCTTTACCCTACTCAACATGAACAAACTTATTGAAAAGTTTGTTTCTTATGTTTTGCAATATTCCACTTATGTGGATGAACGATCTTGTGCCGAACAGTCTTTACTGTTTGGACACTCGCGACGAGCTAAAAACAGTGTTCAATCTTCACATGAATTTAAGTTGCAGTCTTCTGATGAACTTATTTCTAGTCTTGATTACACTGATATTTTAGAAAAATTAAACAATATGCTGCCGTATGTAAGCGAGTCTCAGAAAGAGACTATCATATGGCTTACTTCGCAGTTCGAGAAACTTGTATCAGTTAGTTACTGGTACAAAAAATGTGATACCTACGCTGACTATATGATGCTTACCTTAACAGCTTTTCATACCTTTACAGGGAAATCAGCTACTAAGGAATTCATCAATAATTCAGCCATCTTTAATTTGCAAAGTGATGATAATATGGGTGAAATACTCAAAACATTACGCAAAGGATTTGATGGTGTTGAACACATGAAGGAGAATCCTTTCACTAAAAGAATCATTAACATTTACTCGTATTTACTTGTACATGGATTTTTGGAGAGATTTGGATTTTCTCTTAATGATGATGAATATTCACGTATGGAAAAGAAAATGTACTTGAATGCCTATTCTAATAAGAAGGAAATGTTCTTGTGTGTCTGTGAGACTACACTATTCATTTGTGAAAAATTGTTTGAATTTAAGGTAACAGGTGACATTAATATATGGGGCAATTCAGCCTCTAATTATGAAGATTGGTTCACCACTACTGATAAACTTATTAGTCTTGCACCCTACACCGCCAACCTTACTCCACATGGTATGTCTTATTTCGAGTATATATCGGAATTAAAAGATTCCATTGATAAGGGGAACACTTATACCCGTTTTATTGAGAAAAACAATGGTTATACTTACGCATTAATGCATAAAAAATTATTGTCTCTCAAAATGGTGGAGAGTGCAGAGTTGACACGTAGGAGTGCGATGAAGGAACGAAAGGCCCCCTTTGGAGTCTTAGTTCATGGTAACTCATCAGTAGCCAAATCCACTTTTTCAAAAATGTTGTATTATTATTATGCCGCACTACATAACCTTGCCAGTGATGATCACTATAGGTATGTACGTAACCCAGCGGATGAGTATTGGAGCAATTTTGACACATCAAAATGGTGTGTTCAATTGGATGATATAGCCTTTTTACACCCCGGGAAGAGCAACACAGCTGATCCCACTTTAATGGAACTTTTGAATGTTGTAAATAACGTTCCCTATGTTCCCCCTCAAGCAGCTTTAGAGGACAAGGGTAGAACTCCTGTTTTGGCTCAGCTAGTTGTAGCAACAACTAATGCAGCTGATTTAAATGCTCATGAATACTTTTGGTGTCCACTTGCAGTGTGTCGGAGATTGCCTTATGTGATCGAAGTCAAACCAAAACCTCAATATGTGCATGAAAATGGAAGGTTTATAGATCCCATAAAGATGGATCCCATTATTAGTGATTTTCCAGATTACTGGATTATTACTGTATCTAAGGTTGTTCCTTTCTTTGATGGTCAACGTGAACTTGCCAAACTTGAAATTGTTGAAACGTTTGATGATATAAACAAATTTCTCAAACATTTTGGCACTGCCAGTCTGGCACACCTTGCTAACCAAGAAAAGAGTGATGCCTGTGACAAACAAATGAAGAAATTGTTTGTATGTCCCTCTTGTTGTATGGTTGTCAAGCATTGTCAATGTGTTATGGAGCTTCAATCCAAGAGCCAAGAATTTTTCTGGTGGCGTGTTTATGCCTTTATGATAGGCGCCGTTACTGGATCGTGGTGGCGTTTTTGGATGGCTTTAGCTGCTTGTGATTATTTTATACGTGTGAACATGTATCTTGGAAGATACAAGTTGATCCGGTATGTTACAACACGTTACCTTAGTAAATACTATTCTCGGTCTAATTTTATACGGGTTCAAAGTAGTTTTGCTAAACGCATATGTGATAACAAACAGTGGTTATTCTTTGTAGCAACACTGGGTCTAGTCGTACTTTTTCTAAAACATACCCTCGCACCTAGGAAGAAAGGTGAAGAGGAAACTATACCAGAAGATGATTATCAAGTTGATCCTGGTTACGATGACTATGTAATGCAAGGTGAAGTTGATAGATTTGAGGCCTTAAAAGCTAAGGTAGCGCGTGAAGAACGCTCCAATGTGTGGTATAATTCCAATGTGGAAACAGCCACTTTTGAAGTGCCCCACGCTGCTTTGTGTAAATCACATTTAACTGCTGAAGAAATTAGGGAACTTTATTCTAAAAATATTGTTAGGCTCAATATTCGTTATAAACGTATGGGCTTACCGAAAATCATTAACACGGGAGGAATTATTTTAACAAACAATATTATACTTGTTAACAACCACTCCTTACCAACGGATATCGATGAATTTACCATTGATATCATAGCGGGATTGACTGTTACGGGTGTGAATGGTAATTTGCGAATGCGTTTGACTAGTAAGGATATAGTCCGAGATTTTGCAATTGACGGTGCTATCTTTAAAGCTAATTCACTTCCGCCTAAGAAAGATATACTCAAATATTGGGGTTCATCTTTTGGCAATATTTCCAAAGCTGTTGTTCTTCAAAGAACAGGTGATGGATGTTGCACTCTTCGTGTTGAACGAGCACTCGTAGCCCGTCATAATATGCATTTGCATGCCTTAGACCGCAGTTTGAATGCCTACATGGCCCATTCACAATATGTTACAAAAGCAGGTGACTGTGGAAGTATGCTTGTGAATCATGGACCGCGTGGACCTGTTATTGCCGGCATGCACACTTTTGGGGAGGGTTTTCAAGCAGGATTTGTTCATATAGAAAAATCAAGTCTTATAGATATGATCACTGAATTGAACAAACAATGTATCTTACCATACAATATACAAGGCAGTTATGGCCCTGACATGAGTATGGAAGCTTCTGGTGATCACCCTATACCTATTGTTTCTCTTCACCACAAGAGCGTATTTAGGTATATTGAGAAAGGCACAGCTGAAATATATGGTTCTTTGAACATACCCCGTGTTTTGCCCAAAAGCACTGTCCGTGAGACTATATTATCAGATGAGTTTAAAACTCATTTTAATATAGTAAATAATTATGGACAACCAGCTATGGCTGGTTGGGAACCTTGGAGAAAGAATGTTGTTGAAATGGTTCAACCACCAATAGTGATTGATTCATCTATACTTAAACATTGTGTAAATGAATTTACCAAAGATATCTTGATTTCTTTGCCCCCAGGGTGGAAAGATGAGTTATTTTTCTTGAATCGCATTGAGACCATAAATGGTATACCTGGTGTTCCATTTTTAGATCGTATCAATGTTTCTAGTTCCATGGGTTTTCCGTGGAACACTTCAAAGAAGAAGTATGTTCGTTCCACGAATAATCCGGACAACATGGATGAAATTACGTTCACCAATGAAATTTGGTGGCGTTATGAGGCCATTATTGGTCGCTATGAAGTCGGACAACGAGCATTTCCAATCTTCACCGGTCATTTGAAAGATGAGGCTACTGCATTGGAAAAGATTGCCTTGAAGAAAACTCGTTTATTCACTGGTGCACCAATCGATTGGTCTCTTGTGGTACGTTCGCGCTTACTTTCATTTGTGCGTTTGGTGCAGAAGAATAAGCTCATATTTGAAGCTGGGCCAGGAACGGTGTGTCAATCAACAGAATGGGGTGAGATTCACAAGTATCTCACCAAACACGGAGATGATCGTATTATTGCTGGTGATTATGGCAAGTATGATAAACGTATGATAGCTGATATTATATTGGCTTCCTTTGAAATTATGATTAACATTCATCGTGAAGCTGGTTTTGATGAAAGTGAATTATTGCAAATTGCGACCATTGGTTATGATATAGCATTTTCTATAGTTAACCTTAATGGTGATTTGGTGGGTTTCTTTGGTACTGAACCATCAGGACATCCTCTCACCGTTATTGTCAATTCTTTGGTTAATTCATTATATATGCGCTATAGTTACACAATCTTGAATCCATCTAAAACATGTGCCACTTTCAAACGTGATGTCAATCTTTTTACATATGGTGATGACAATATCATGGGAGTTAGTGTTGGTGCTCCGTGGTTCAACCATACTTCAATACAACATGTCTTAGGAACAATAGGGGTGGAATATACCATGGCAGATAAAAAAACTATATCCAAACCTTATTGTAATTTGCAGGAATGCAATTTCCTAAAACGAACATGGAAATGGGATGATGAAGTTGGTGCATTTTTGTGCCCCCTTCAACTTGATTCCATTTTTAAAAGTCTAATGATAGGAGTTCCCTCCAAAACTATATGTTCAGAAGAACAAATGGTTAATATCATTAGCAGTGCAAACGTGGAATTCTTTTTCCACGGCAGAGAATTTTTTGAGAAACATCATGGTTTCTTCAGAAAGATTCTGGATAGGGATGAATTTAAACCCTATGTGCTCGCAACGACACTTCCAGACTGGCTAACCCTCAAAGATAGGTTTTGGAAGGCGTCTGAGCAAATAGCCAGTCGTTGCTAACGGTCCGGGTCGATCGTTAGCACACTATAAACAGACTTAACAAAAATATAAAAACGAACTTTACAGATATAACCGAAGTCGATAACTCACTCTCCGAAAGTAGTGAGAGAACGGGAGTAGAATTGGAATGCTACTCCTGGTCTATGCATGAAATTCCATCTTTTCGCAATTTTTTGAAATTAAAATTGCAATCTGAAGAAGTATCTGATGAAGGTGTGGGTGGAGCAAAAACCTCCCTCGCCACTGATGATGTTATGAAATCTCAGACATTGTCTTTTATGGATAATAATGCTGGCACTTCATACAACATACCTACTTCAGAAAACGTCGTGGCTCTAGTAGATTCTACTGAAGATTTATCTTTGGGAAAGTTTTTAGCAAGACCTACGCTCATAAATTCTTACACTTGGACCACTGCACAATCACAGGGTCCAGCTCAAACAATTCAACCATGGTATTTATTCTTAAACTCTGCGGCTATCAAAAAGAAAATTGATAATTTTGCTTTCATAAGAGGCAAGTTACACATTAAAATTATTTTGAATGGTACTCCATTCATTTATGGTCTAATGAACGTTTCTTATAATCCCTTATTGGGTAGAATGGCCAGCAAAATCAATTTGAAGTCAGGATCTGGTAATCTTGCTACCATGATCCCCTTATCACAGATGCCCCATATCTACCTACAACCTCAAGAGAGTGCTGGTGGTGATATGGAATTGCCCTTCCTATACAATAGGAATTGGTTACCTTTGACAGCTTTTGATACCCAAAATTTCGGATCACTAATATATTTCATTTTTGATGGTTTGGATACAGCCATATCCTCAACAACAACAAATGTCACTATTAGAACTTATGCTTGGATGTCTGATGTGGAACTTATGGGTTCTACAGCAACTTTGGCTCTGCAGAGTCAGGAGCAAAATGATGAATATGGGAATGGACCTATTTCAGCTCCAGCAACGGCTCTTGCTTCCACAGCTTCAATGTTGTCAACTGTACCAGTCATTGGTAAATTTGCACGAGCAACTGAAATTGGTGCTAGTGCTGTATCATCAATTGCACAGATGTTTGGTTTCACTAATGTCCCAACTATTGACAATGTTTGCGCTTATCAACCTGCTAATGCACCTCATTTGAGTTCTGCTCACATTGGCACCAGTGTTCAGAAGTTAACGTTGGATCCCAAACAAGAATTATCTATTGATCCTTCTATTCATGGATTGGGTAGTGCCGATGAACTGTCTATCGCTCATTTCAAAAAACGAGAAAGTTTATATGGTTCCTTCCTTTGGTCTACGTCTGATACAATTGGTAAGCTTTTGTTTACAGCTAGAGTTTCTCCATCACTTTTATATGTTGAAGATGTACTTAATACCTCTTCAGCTGTTGTTGGCAAACAATTATCAATGACGCCTGTAGCTTATCTATCTACAATTTTCCAGAATTGGAGGGGTGATTTGGTGTTCAGATTTAAATTTGTGACAACTAAATATCATAAAGGACGTCTCAAAATTGTTTATGATCCTTTTTCAGCGAATTCTTCAACTATTGAACCAGCTGAAAATACTGTCTACACACACATCATGGACATTGGTGAAAAAGATGATTTTGATATGGTTATACCTTATCACCAACCCACAGCTTGGTGTAATTCTGATGATAGCTCCAATGCTAATTGGGGTACCACAGCTGGTTCTGCCACTCATCAAGCCACTGTGTCAAATGGTACTATTTCAATTTACGTTCACACTGCATTGACAGCACCCACCTCATCCAATGTCAATACTTTTGCATTTATCAGGGGAGGTGATACCCTTGAGTATGCCAACCCTGAAGGTTCTATTCAGGTTGGGGGTAAAACACCATCTTTCTTTCCTCTACAGAGTGAAGAAAAAACTGATTTATTACCTGACGCTATAGTTATGGGAGCACCCACTGCCCTTTCTGCTGATAGATACCATATGAATTTTGGTGAAAATGTAGCTTCTTTGCGCACCCTTTTGCGACGTTATTGTTTGCAAGATCGTGCTATTTTCACACAACAAACTAATCTTGTTAATTATAGTTACGGTGAGCTTGTTAAAGAATTCAAACGCATGCCCTATATTCCTGGTTATTATCCAACCGGAACGTATAATGGTCTATCACAAGGTGATAAATCTATAACTACGGGAGCAGCAACTTATTCTTATACTTGGATGCACCCTTTGCCATACATCTCGTCATGCTTTGTTGGTTATAGGGGTTCTGTAAATTTCACCGTTACACCTAGTTTGCAAGATCAAAGTGATGCGATTTCTATTCAACGTATGACCAGAAATTCTATAGCACCAAACCGAGTTCTTGGATTGGCCACTCTTTCTGCTGGGGCTAGTACTATGTCACAGAATTCAAAACTTGTGAACAACAATGGTTTATATCAAACCAATGGCAATGGTGGTACAGCAATGACATCCATTCGTACAAATGGGTCCATTCAATTTGCATTACCAGATTTAAATTTGTTCAATTTTGCTTTCGCAGATTATAACAATTATTACAATGGTTTCTTTGCTGATGGCACGGACAATAATACAGCATGCATGATCATGCCACTAATGGCTGATCCGTCTGTTAATTCTATTCCGTGGAATGGTGTTATGCTCACCACTCATGCTGCTGCAGGTACAGATTTCACTTGTCTGTTCTTCCTTTGTATTCCTACTATTACTGTAGTGAATGTTAATGTACCCTCATTTAATTGATGTAAATTTATTTACACACATAAAATATAATCGGTGTAGTCGATTATTCTCTTAATAAAGAGTTTTAAAGTTTAATAACTGATGTTATTAGGTTTCATTTTAGGTTTTTTACCTTGTGTCACCTAGTGGCACTCGGTTTTCCTAAACATGAATTACAACCTTTTCACATCTGTGTTTTACATGAATTACAC
>Ga0157615_1114155_pt1 | contig 8387 bp, 18 predicted proteins | sample GEODES144metaT_FD_106802 | JGI IMG/M metagenome (GOLD analysis project Ga0157615, IMG submission 106802) | Eutrophic lake water microbial communities from Lake Mendota, Wisconsin, USA - GEODES144 metaT (Metagenome Metatranscriptome) | ecosystem: Environmental > Aquatic > Freshwater > Lake ... | reverse complement strand
CTCCAGGGTGCACATCGAACGATGTAACCCCTAGCCGCGCAGCAGGTTAGGCTGGGTTTAGCCTCAAAAAAGGCAAAACCAGCCGCCCGGTGTACCGCGAGACCCAGTCGGGCGACGGCTCGACCAAAACGTCATGCAAGAGCGAATCCAGATCCGTATGGAGGCCTACGACCACGAGGCCCTCGACCAAGCCGCCCTCGACATCGTCGAGACGAGCAAGCGCACGGGCGCCCGCGTCGCCGGTCCGGTGCCGCTGCCCACGCGCATCGAGCGCTACACGGTCCTGCGCTCGCCGCACATCGACAAGAAGAGCCGCGAGCAGTTTGAGATCCGGACGCACAAGCGCCTGCTCTACATCTCGGAGCCGACCACCAAGACGGTCGACGCGCTCAGCAAGCTCAACATGCCCGCTGGCGTCGACATCCGCATCAAGGCCTGATCCCGCCGGCTCCTGAGCCGGTTTGCCGGCCAGCAGCCACACCCCGCACAACCCGCTGTCGAACATGGTCGAGGTCAAAGTCATCCAGGGTGGCGTCGTCACGACGAAGAGCGTCGATGCGGCGGCCTTCGGCTCCAAGGTCCTGGGGCGCACGCTCAAGGACGCCATCGTCATGTACGAGGACAATGCCCGCCAGGGCACGGTCCAGGCGCGCACGCGCGCGATGGTCAAGGGCCCGAACAAGAAGCTGTGGCCGCAGAAGCACACCGGCCGCGCCCGCATGGGCACGCCGAAGTCGCCGCTGTGGCGCGGTGGCGGTCGCATCCACCCGCCGGAGCCCCGCGAGCACCGCTACGCGATGCCGGTCAAGGCGCGCCGCAGCGCTCTGCGCAACGCGATCTTCACCAAGTTCCGCGATCAGGAAGTCGCGATCGCCGACGGCTGGCCAACCGGCAAGCCGAACACGAAGTCGGCCGTCGCCATCCTGAAGAAGCTGGGCATCGGCAGCAGCGTCACGGTCGTCACGACCGAGGTCGACCGCAATCTGGTCCGCTCGCTGCGCAATGTGCCTCTGGTCGACGTCAGCACGGTCGGCGACCTCAACGTGCACCAGGTCCTGTTGCGCCGCTACCTCGTGCTGACGCCCGCCGCGTTCGCGGCGATCGAGCAGCGCTTCGCCAAGAAGGAGTCGTGAGATGGCCAATCCCGCCCAGTACTACGACCTCGTCCGTCGTCCGGTCGTCACCGAGAAGTCGACGTCGATGCAGGCGATGCGCAACCAGTTCACCTTCGAGGTCGCGCCCGACGCGAACAAGATCGAGGTGAAGAAGGCGATCGAGACCTTGTTCGCCGTGAAGGTGCTCAAGGTCAACATGGTCAGCATGCAGGGCAAGCAGAAGCGGACCTTCGGCCGCCCTGGCTCGTCCAAGCCGTGGAAGAAGGCTGTCGTGACGCTCGAGAAGGGCGATTCGATCGACGTCAGCTGAGTCCACGCCCCAACCCGCACTCCCACCTAGGCACGCCATGCCAGTCAAAGTCTACCAGCCCACGTCCGCCGGCCGACGCAACGCGTCGGTCCTGGACTTCAGCCACCTGACGAAGGGCAAGCGCCGCGAGAAGGGCCTGACGGAGCGTCTTCACGACCGCGCCGGCCGCGACGCGCTCGGCCACATCACCAGCCGCTTCCGCGGTGGTGGTGCCCGGCGCATCTACCGCAAGGTCGACTTTCTGCGCCAGCGCGACGGCATTCCGGCCGTGGTGGCGGCGATCGAGTACGACCCGAACCGCTCGGCCGACATCGCGCTGATCCACTACGCGGACGGCGTCAAGAGCTACATCCTGGCGCCCAAGGGCCTCACGGTCGGCATGAAGATCATGTCCGCCGACCGCTGTGACCCCGAGCTTGGCAACAGCATGCGCCTCGAGTCGATCCCGCTCGGCCTGCAGATCCACAACGTGGAGCTGCAGCCCGGTCGCGGCGGCCAGATCGCGCGTTCGGCCGGCAACAGCTGCCAGCTGATGGCCCGCGATGGCGAATATGCCGTCGTCGTCATGCCGTCGGGCGAGATGCGCAAGATCCACGCGGAGTGCCGCGCGACGATCGGCGAGATCGGCAATGCCGACTGGCAGAACGTTCGCTGGGGCAAGGCCGGCCGTGTCCGTCACCAAGGCCGTCGTCCGCACAACCGCGGCACGGCGCAAAACCCGGTCTCCCACCCGATGGGTGGTGGTGAAGGCCGCACCGGTGGTGGTCGTCACCCCGTGTCGCCGAGCGGCAAGCTCAGCAAGGGTGGCAAGACGCGGCGCGGCAAGGCGCGCAGCAATCCGTTCATCCTCCGGCGCCGTCCGCCGGGCAAGCACGTCGCAGTCGGTAGCGGTTCGTGATTCCCACGTGACCCCAAGCAGCCCCGCTACCCAGCAGCCAGCTACCCAGCAGCCAGCAAGAAAGACGCCAGGAGATCCGCGATGAGCCGCAGCATCAGCAAAGGCCCGTTCGTCCACCCGAAGCTCATGAAGAAGGTGGAAGCGATGAACAAGAAGGGGGTCAAGAACCCTCTGCAGACGTGGTCGCGCGCGAGCGTGATCCTGCCTGAGTTCGTCGGCCACACGTTCAACGTGCACAACGGCCGCGCCTTCCTGAAGGTCTATGTGACCGAGGACATGGTCGGTCACCGCCTCGGCGAGTTCGCGCCGACGCGCACGTTCCGCGGCCACTCCACCAAGAAGATGGAGGAAGCCAAGTGACCTTCGAAGTCCGTGCCGTGCACCGCGGCGCCCGCATGGGTGCCTACAAGGCGCGCCGCATCCTGGCGCTGATCCGCGGTCGTTCCGTCAATGCGGCGCTCGACGAGTTGCGCCACGATCGCCACCGCGCTGCGAAGGCGATCTACCGCGTGCTCGCGTCCGCAGTCGCCAACGCGTTGCAAAACCCGACCGTGCGCGCCAACCGCTTGGTCGTTGCCCGCACGTTCGCCCAGGACGGCCCCCTGCTGCCGGGCGGCATGCGCGTGCGTCCGGGTCCGCAGGGTCGCGCGATGCCGATCAAGCGCCGCACCTGCCACATCCACATCCACGTCGCCGATCCGCAGGCGGGCAAGCAAGCCGGCGGCGGCAGCGCGGGGGGCGAGGAGTAAGCCATGGGCCAAAAGATCCATCCGACGGGCTTCCGCATCGCAATCACCGAGCCTTGGCGTTCGCGCTGGTACGCGAACAAGAAGGACTTCAGCAAGCACCTGATCGAGGACCAGAAGATCCGCCGCTTCATCCGCAAGGAATGGCTGTTCGCTGCCATCCCGAAGGTCGAGATCGAGCGCACGGGTGAACTCGTGACCGTGTTCATCCACACGGCCCGGCCCGGCGTGCTCATTGGCAAGAAGGGCACCAAGGTCGACGAGTTCCGCATGGAGCTCGAGAAGCTCACCGGCAAGCCGGTGCGCATGAAGATCGTCGAGATCCACCGTCCGGAACTCGAGGCCAACCTCGTCGCCGAGGCGGTCGCCGAACAGCTCGCCAAGCGCATCAACTACCGTCGCGCCCTGAAGAAGGTCGCCGACGCGTCGATGGCCGCCGGCGCTAAGGGCATCAAGATTCGCGTCGCCGGCCGCCTGGGCGGCGCCGAGATGTCGCGCATCGGCAACTATCGCAAGGGTCGCGTGCCGTGCGGCACGCTGCGCGCGCAGCTCGATTACGGCTTCGCGACCTGTCTGACGAAGTACGGCACCCTCGGCTGCAAGGTCTGGATCTTCAAGGGCGAGTATGGCCCCGGTGAGACCACCAACGGCCTGCTGCCGGTCCGTCCCGCCCAGGAACGTCCGAACGCCTGATCCCGCAGGAGCACTCCCATGTTGATGCCCAAGAGAACGAAGTGGCGCAAGCAGATGCGCGGTCGCATCCGCGGCGAGGCCACGCGTGGCAACGAAGTCTCGTTCGGCGAATTCGGTCTGCAGGCGCTGGAGCCAGCGTGGCTCTCGGCGCGCGTCATCGAGGCGGGCCGCGTCGCGGCGTCGCGCAGCGCGCCCGAGGCGAAGCTCTGGATTCGTGTGTTCCCGCACAAGTCGGTGTCCAAGAAGGCGGCAGAAACGCGAATGGGCACGGGCAAGGGCGATGTGGAGTTCTGGGCCGCGGTCATCAAGCCGGGCACGGTGCTCTACGAGCTCGACGGCGTCACCGAAGACGTCGCCAAGAAGGCGTTCAACCGCGTGGCGCACAAGTTGCCCATGCGCGTCCGTCTGGTCCGCCGGCGTCACAGCTGAGCACGAGGCATTCCCATGAAGAAGGCAATCACCGAGATCCGCGGCGAGGACAGCAAGGAGCTGAAGGCCAAGCTCAACGACCTCCGCAAGGAGCAGTTCGAGCTGCGCTTCCGTGGCGCCGCCGCTACGGGCGCGAAGAGCAGCCGCAGCCGTGAGATCCGTCGCACGGTCGCCCGGATCATGATGGTCCTGGGTGACCGCGCCCGCACGGGAGACAAGAAGCAATGAGCACCAGCACTGGCAATCCGGGTGACGGCGCCGCCGCCGGTTCGACGGAGCGCAACGACCGCAAGGTCATGCGCGGTACCGTGACGTCGAACAAGATGCAGAAGACCGTCGTCGTGCAGGTGGACCGCAAGGTCAAGCACCCGCTCTACGAGAAGTTCATCCCGCGCCGCACCAAGCTCTACGCCCACGACGAGAAGGGCGAGGCGAAGGTCGGCGACATCGTCGAGGTCGTCGAGACCCGTCCGCTGAGCAAGCTCAAGAACTGGCGCCTGCTCCGCATCGTCCAGAAGGCGTCGCAGTAGTCGCCCCGTCCCGCCCGAGCCACCGCTAGCGCCGAAGCTGCAGGAGAACCCCGATGATCCAGGAAATGTCGATGCTCGACGTCGCTGACAACACCGGAGCCAAGCGCGCCATGTGCGTGAAGGTGCTCGGTGGCAGCGGCCGTCGTTACGCGTCGGTCGGCGACGTCGTGATCGCTGTCGTCAAGAAGGCCCTGCCGACGGGCGAGGTCAAGGAGCACGAGATCGTCAAGGCGGTCGTCGTCCGCACGGCCAAGCCGGTGCGCCGCTCCGATGGTTCGTACATCCGGTTCGACCGCAACGCGCTGGTCGTGATCGACAAGGAAGGCAACCCGCGCGGCACGCGCATCTTCGGTGCCGTTGCTCGTGAGTTGCGCGACCGCAACTTCATGAAGATCGTCTCGCTCGCGGAGGAGGTCGTCTGATGCTCGCCAACAAGCCCAAGCCGGTCGTCAGCGTCCACGTCAAGAAGGGCGACCAGGTCGTCGTGACTTCCGGCCAGTACAAGTCCAACGAGGCCCGCGAGGTCCTCAAGGTCCAGTCCGACGGTCGCGTCATCGTCCAGGGTGTCAACCTGCGGTGGAAGCACCAGCGTCGGTCGCAGCAGAACCCCAAGGGCGGCCGCGTCCAACTCGAGATGCCGATCTCGGCGAGCAAGGTGCTGCTGTTCAGCTCGAAGCTGGGCAAGGGCACCCGTACCAAGGTTCAGGTCGTCGGCGGCAAGAAGTGCCGCGTCGGCGTGAAGTGCGGCACCAACTTCGACGCCCAGGGCGCGAAGTGACCCGTCGCACCGCCAAGTGATCCCCCAGGACCGAATCCCGTCCCCGCGAGTCGCAGAGAGTTCCCGATGACGAGCACGATGAACAAGGCCGAGCCGAAGACGCTGCCGCGCCGCCAGCAGATCTACCGCGACAAGGTGGTCGAGACGCTGCGCAAGGAGTTCGGCTACCCGAACCCGATGATGGTCCCGCGCCTCCAGAAGATCGTCGTCAACATGGGCGTTGGTCGCGCGGTCGAGAACAAGAACCGCATCGAATCCGCCAACAAGGACCTCACCGCGATCGTCGGCCAGAAGCCGATGATCCGTAAGGCACGCGGCGCCGTGTCGGGTTTCAAGCTCCGCGAGGGTTACCCGATCGGCGTCGCCGTGACACTGCGCGGCACCCGGATGTGGGAGTTCCTCGATCGCCTCATCTCGCTTGCCATCCCGCGCATCCGCGACTTCCGCGGCCTGCCGAACAAGCTCGATGGCCGCGGCAACTACACGATGGGTCTCTCGGAGCAGAGCGTGTTCCCGGAGATCCAGCTCGACAAGGTCGAGTTCGTCCAGGGCATGGACATCACGTTCGTCACCAGCGCGCCGACCGACAAGGAAGGCTTGGCGCTGCTGACGCACCTGGGTCTGCCCTTCCGCAAGTGAACCCCGCACCGGTACCAACCCAACGCACCATCCCGTGATGCCGGAGAAACCGGCAGCCAACGAACGAGCAAACGAACATGGCGAAGAAGTGCCTGAGGATGAAGCAGCAGCAAAAGCCGAAGTTCTCGACTCGGCGATACAACCGCTGCCAGCTCTGCGGCCGCGCGCGCGCGTACTACCGGAAGTTCGGTATCTGCCGGTGCTGTTTCCGTCAACTTGCACTCCAGGGCGAGATCCCCGGTGTGCGCAAGGCTTCGTGGTAGGAGGTCGAGCCCATGATGACCGATCCGATCGCTGACATGCTCACCCGCATGCGCAATGCGCTGATGAGCGGCGCCTCCAACTGCGTGGTGCCCGGCAGCCGCCTCAAGGTGGCCATCCTGGACACCATGAAGCGGGAAGGCTTCATCCAGAACTACGAGGTCGCCGCCGAAGGGCCGCGTTCCGCCATCCGCGTCGAGTTCCGCTTCGGCCCCGAGGGCGAGCGCGTGATCTCTTCGCTGGCGCGGTTCAGCAAGCCTGGCTGCCGACGCTACCGCACGGTGAACGACCTGCCGCAAGTGCGCGGCGGCCTCGGCATCGCCGTCATCTCGACCAACCAGGGCGTGCTGTCCGACCGCGAGTGCCGCCAGCGCCGCGTCGGTGGCGAAGTCCTCTGCACGGTGGACTGAGAGGCAACCATGTCCAGAATCGGCAAGAAGCCAATCACCGTCCCGAAGGGCGTGACCGTCCAGATCGGCGCCGACGCCGTCTCGGTCAAGGGCCCGAAGGGTGAACTGAAGTTCCCGCTGCGGCGCGAGGTCAAGGTCGCGGTCGAAGGCGCGACCTTGACGGTCGAGGCCGTGGACGAGGAGCGTCAGTCGCGCGCCCTGCAGGGCACGGCTCGCGCCTGCCTCGCGAACATCATGGAAGGCGTGACCAAGGGCTACGAGAAGAAGCTCGAGATCAACGGCGTCGGATACGAAGCCGCGGTCGAGGGCAAGGTCCTTGTGTTGAAGCTCGGCTTCAACCGCCCGATCCGCTTCCCGATCCCGACGACGGTCACGATCGAGGCCCCGACGCCCACGGCGTTGCTTATCAAGGGCATCGACAACCAGCAGGTCGGCACGGTCGCGGCCTCGATCCGCAAGCTGCGCAAGCCGGAACCCTACAAGGGCAAGGGCATCAAGTACGCGGAAGAGGTCATCAAGCGCAAGGCGGGCAAGGCCTTCGCGTCCGGTGGCGGCGCCTGATCGGCGCCCTGAGAGCAGGAGCAAAGCAGCATGACCAGCACGTTCCAAAAGCACCAACGCCGGATCGGCAAGCGCGAGTCGGTGCGCGAGAAGTTGCGCAACGTCGGCGGCCGTCCGCGGCTGTCGGTGTTCCGCAGCCTCGCCAACATCTCGGCGCAGATCATCGACGACGTCAAGGGTCAGACCCTCGTGTCCGCCTCGTCGCTGGAGAAGGATCTCCGCGCGTCGACCAAGGGCATGAACAAGACCGACGTCGCCAAGAAGGTCGGCGCCATCGTCGCCGAGCGCGCCAAGCGCGCCGGCCTCGCCAAGGTCTGCTTCGACCGCGGCGCCTACAAGTACCACGGACGAATCAAGGCCCTCGCCGACGCGGCGCGCGAGGCGGGCCTGGACTTCTGATCCCCGACCCTACGATCCACGCACGGCAGGACCGGCGCAGCCGGTGAGACAGAGACATGGCCAAGGGCAAGATTCAACTGATCCCGATCGACGAAGCGTTGTCGGCTGACGTCGAGGACGACGTCGTCGCCATCAACCGATCGGCGTCGGTCGTCAAGGGTGGACGTCGCTTTTCGTTCAGCGCTTTGTCGGTCGTCGGCAACCGCAACGGCCTCGTCGGCATCGGCTACGGCAAGGCCAACGAGGTACCCAACGCGATCGAGAAGTCCGTCAAAGACGCGCGCAAGCAGATCATGCGCGTGTGCCGCAACGGCTCGACGATCCCGCACATGACCGAGGGCGAGTACGGCGCGACGAAGGTGCGCCTGCTGCCCGCCGCGCCCGGCACGGGCATCATCGCCGGCAAGGCGGTGCGCAAGGTCCTCGAGCGCGCCGGCATCGCCGACATCCTCACCAAGAACTACGGCTCGACGAACGCGATCAACGTCGTCAAGGCCACCATGATGGCGCTTAGCAAGCTGCGCAACCGTGAGCAGACCGTCGCGCTGCGCGGAGTGAACCTCGAATGAACCTCGCCGAAGCGAAGGCCCTGGGCCTCAAGTTCCCCGAACGCAAGCG
>Ga0157615_1225088_pt1 | contig 8405 bp, 8 predicted proteins | sample GEODES144metaT_FD_106802 | JGI IMG/M metagenome (GOLD analysis project Ga0157615, IMG submission 106802) | Eutrophic lake water microbial communities from Lake Mendota, Wisconsin, USA - GEODES144 metaT (Metagenome Metatranscriptome) | ecosystem: Environmental > Aquatic > Freshwater > Lake ... | reverse complement strand
TCCGGAACAACATCCGGAACAACTTCTGGAACGAACACAGGTGGCACAAATCCCTATACGAATTATCCATCATCGTCACTTTCTCAAAACTGGGGTGTCCAATATCCAGGCGGTGTTCCAGCAGAAAACTGCTCGAGTTCATATGCACCAACAGGAATAAACTTTACGCCTTATGAAACTCGAAAAGCGACCATGTCGATTCAAGGGAAGACTTTTTATAGTCCAACCTCACCAATTGCTTCGCAATACATGAATACCTCTGCGAAGTTAAAGTCTCTGGCGAATGCAAAGACACTTTTTGAAACAGATGCTTTTTTGAAAGTGAGATTTAAACCGCGTCCTCAGCCTGAGAACACGGCAAGCTCACCTTATTGCTATATTCCTGCATACTCAAAAATGTCGAGTATTGCGGGATACACGAAGCTAAGTTTTAACGTAACCCTCGTCGGGGAAAAAGCTAACGGAACAATTGAAGAAGAACCACTTGGCACTTTTCAAACTGATGTTAACTCATGTACGCCGGCCATCGACCTCTCTTCTTATGCTTCAACCTACCCCGCAGGTATGTACATTAAAGTTCAATCAGTGAGAGGTAACCAAGGTGTATGGCCAAATGATTACCATATAAACGGCTTTAGAAACTCTAGCACCTTCTCAGATGTAAGATCGATGGACTGCTGGGTGATTGATGTTGAAATCGCTGCCGATGGAACCAAAACTTTTGATTAATTCATAAGATCAATAATCGCGTCCGCCAGATTTCTCTGGTGGGCGTAACTCACTTCAACTAAAAGTCCTGGGCAAGTAATGTTTACTTCTTGAACAGAGTCTCCAAGAATATCAAATGCAATCCAATCAACACGATGATGGGATAATTCTTTAGCAATAGCTTCGCACTGTGCTCTCGTTTTTGGAGTTAATGCCTCCGCATGAAAAGTGGCTCCTTGAGCAATATTCGAGAGGAACTCTCCTTTTTGCGGAGTTTTGAGAATCGTTCCCAGCTCGTGCCCTTTAAAATAAATGGAGCGAATTTCACCTTGGGAAACCGCCTCAATATAAGGTTGGACAACAACAGGGCCATTAAGCTCCTTTACCTTGGATTCAAATCTCTTCTCCCATTCATTGAAACCCAGTTTCTCCACCCCTATTCCGCTATAAAGATCAAGGGGCTTAAGGACAAGCGCCGTTGGTAGATCCTTTAATGAGAGGACAAAATCCTTCGCAAGCTTAAGACTCTGTCCAACAAAACTAGGTGTTGCTCCTGATGTTCTGTAAGCAAATAATTTTTCATTAAAATTCATGATCCCACGAGGATCATTCATCACCTTTATTCCGAGACTACATAAATGATCTAGCATCCACAATATTCGTAAATAGCGCGAATCAAATGGTGGATCAAGCCTCATGTGAATGACATCATGCTCGTTGAGTTCAATCAGTTTTTCTCCCGTTGTAGAAAAACTCTCAAGATAAATTTGATCTTCTTTTAGTGAGCCCTTGAAGGAGAAAACCTTTAGCTGTATTTTTCCATGATTATGAATCGCAAAATCATTTTCAAAAAAAACATAAGTCTCAATTCCTCTCTTCTGCATAGCGATTGCCAACATTAGTGAAGAATCTTTTTTAATATTTAATTTTGAGATGGGATCAATGAGAAGAAGCTGACGCATCTGTTACCTGCAATTTTGATTTTAGGTGATCTGTGAAGGAATTAAATTCGGATTTTTTATTAAAACTTTTATACTCATTATTTAACCAAGAAAGAAATTGTTTTAAGTCTAATTGAAGCTGGGCCTTAAGTTTCTGAAGAAAGTCCTGCTCCTCTTCATAAGTTAAAAATGCAGCAAACGCTGCCTGATTCCAATCTTCTTTGATTTCACATTCACTTTGAGGAAGATCAAGGGACTGGCAATAAGTTCGTATGTCAGGTAAAAAAACTTCCGTTACAAATCTGTTCGTGAGTTCATCCGCTTTTGCATCTGTAATGAAACCACCAAGCTTTGAAAATTCATCCTGAAGGATCCCAATTAATTCAACCACTCTTTTAGATAACAATTCTTTTTTCTTCTCTATTTTTAAGTAAGACTCAAGTTCCTCTCTTCCCTTAAAATACTCATAAAGTAGCTCCTTCCCAAAGAGATTCGCTAAATTCTCATTGAGATCGACCTCATCTTTAATAAAAAAGACCGTATGAAAAAGTTCGTGAAAAACGAGCTCAGCTAATTCAACATCATCATAATGGAAGAATGAGGAAAGGATGCGATCTTCAAAATATCCTAGAGTGGAGTAAGCATATACGGGTCGAATATAGGTCACAAGATTTTCGTCTTGATTCAAGTCCTTTGCAAACTCTTCGGCAGATTCTTTTTTAAAAAAACCAATATAGGGAAAAGATCCCATAAACGGAAATTTAAAATCATGAGGCTTAATTTTTGTATGAGTACTCGCAATAACTAAGTAGGTAACTGCTTTATCTGACAAGATTGTTGTTTTGGAGTAAATATCAGTAGATTTTTTTTCGAAATAAAAATAAAAGAACTTTTTATACTCCTCTACTAAGACCACTTTGTTTTTCATCTCCTGAGTCACATTCGGATCGGATAAAAACTCCTCATTCCGTCTTCCATTCCACTGGAGCTTAACTTGTTCAACTCCCTGCTCCGCAAGATAGCTCATCATGCTGCAACCGGTACTCAGAAACATAAGAATGATAAACCATTTGCTCATAACAAATACCTAAGCATGACTTTTTCTCGTAACTACAAATCCTGCGACCGAAACGAGGATCGCAGAAACAGTGTATTTAATAACACCTGGAATGGAGAGATTTAAATGAATCAAGATGAGAGAGAGACTAATCATGGAAACACATAAAACTTTCGCTCTTGTTCGAATGACTTTATTTTTTTGCCAATCTCTAATGCCATCACCAGCAATAGGAAGATTAAGTATCCAAGCATGAAACTTTGGCGATGATTTTGAAAATAGATAAGCAGATAAAATAAGAAAAGGCGTTGTCGGTATGATGGGAAGAAAAGCCCCCACAATACCCAACCCAAAATTTACCCAGGCAAGGACAAACAATACATGCTTCACGTGAGTTTCCCAAGATCCCTTATGATTTTCCCTTGAGTCGATAAAGCAGTTGCCGAAATGATTTCAACATCGACCCAGTGCCACTGGTAATCGCTCTCTGGGGTTTCAGGCTCAAAATGAACGAGCCGGTAACAAGACGTCCGCCCAGTCCACTTAGTGACTCCCTTTGAAAGTCCTTTTTCTTCAACAAGAACTCGATAGGTTTTACCAATCATACCCTGACGAATATTGGCCTGAATTTTTAATTGTTTCTCTTGGATCTCCCTAAGGCGTCTTCCACGAATATCGTCATTTAAGACATCATTCATTCTCGCTGCTTTTGTTCCCTTTCGTGCAGAAAAAGCATAGGCATAGATAAAATCAAACTGAGCATCATCCAGAAGCTTCATGGTGGCCTCGTGCTCTTCTTCGGTCTCATTTGGAAAACCAGCAATAATATCAGTTGAAATAATCATCTCAGGATTTGCCTGTCTCATCTTTTTGATGAGTTCAAGATAATGCTCAATCGTATACTCTCTTAGCATCCTTTGAAGAACTGAGTTCGATCCCGATTGAACAGGAAGATGCAAATGGTTAGCTAATTTTTTAGCATGTCGATGAGCTTCAACTAAATCTTCTGTCACGTCATAGGGATGAGAAGTGGTGTAGCGAAGTCTTTGAAGTCCTTCGATTTTTTCAAGCTCCATAATTAATTGGGCCAGCGATTCTCCATTATCTTTTCCATAGGAATTCACATTTTGCCCCAAAAGCATCACCTCTTGAACACCAGAGAATTCAACCAGGCGCTTAACATCTTTAACGACTTCTTCCAAGCGACGACTCTTCTCTCTTCCGCGAGTAAAGGGAACGATACAGTAGGAACAAAATTTGTCACAACCTTTAATAATATTTACAAAGGCCATGGGAGAGCCATGAGTAATCTTAGTCTCTATAGAATAATTGTCTGAACGATCCCAAGAAGTAACTGCAAATTTTTTCTCTCCTGCATAAGCGCGGTAAACCATCTCTCCGATGTTATCGACGACATCCGTCCCGAAGGCAAAATCTAGTTGCTTGTATTTTGAAATGAGATCCTTCCCTTCGGTTTGAGCGATACAACCTCCGGCGGCCACGATGACATTTTTTTTGAGTCCTGTTTCTGGATCTACTTCTGGGTTTGTTTTAAGTTTTTTCGTCTCGCCTAGATGCGAATAGAACTTCTGATTCGCCAAATCTCTAACTGCACACGTGTTAAAGATCACAAGATCGGCTTCAGACTGTTCCTCAGTTTTAGTAAAGTTCAAACCAGAAAGATGAGACATAATTCTTTCACTGTCATGATAGTTCATCTGACAGCCATAAGTTTTCATCCAAACTTTACGTGGGGGAAATTCGAGCTCGCCAACTTTCACAGAAGTCGTATTAGTATTTTCCATAGGTCCCTCAAAACATTAGTTATTAAGTCTAAGACTGGGGGTTAAAATAATTGCTGCAATTTAGCAATGGAAGGTACCTAAGTAAAGTTGAGACTTAGATGATATCTAGCTGCAGAGCGACATAAAAAGTCAGGTTAAAAAGAAAATGAATCACAATTGGCGCAATGACAGAGTGAAACCTGAGCATCGCCTGGCCACAGATGAGCCCTAAGACGAAGGTATAGAAAACTTGGAACCCTATAAAAGGCACATAATCGACTGGTAGAACCTTAAGACCCACGAGATGCGAGAATGCAAAAATCGAGGCGACAAGCATACTGGTGACGTACTTTCCACCTACCTGGGTCACTAAAAATCTTTGAAACGTTTGTCTAAAAACGAGCTCCTCAAGGATCGGAGCAAAAAGAAGAAGATGCCACTCTAAACCAGAAACAAGTCTAAACGGAGTCTCAATATCTAAATACCATATTGCCAAGATAGAAGAGATGGCGAGCAATAAACCTTCGGCAAGTGCTTTCAGTCCTTGTTTATTGATCTGCCACTTAAACAACCAAGGAAGCCTAAAGAAAAAGGACACTCCCAAAGCAAACAATAGATCAAAGATATAAGAAAAAGAAATCATTGATGGCAGCTTATGCCAAGGTAAGCCCCAAGAAAAAGCGAAGTAAATACTGACTAATAAGAAAAATCCGATCAAGAAATCTCTCCAGCTATTGCTAATTCCAACATCAACTTAGTTATTTCATCATAGAATTGTGGTTTTGTAACTTTGATTATTTGCTGAAATGTCGGCGTCTTCGACTTCCCGTGGCCCAAATCCTTGTCATTAAAGACCACTATCTGAAGACTTTGATCAGGTCTAAGGTAGTAAAAAATATCGAGATTAAACGCGATCACTCTTAAAACTTCTTCTCCACTTTCTGGTACAATTCCTGAAAAAAAAGCTCCTGTGAGGATAAGATCTTTATCTTTTTTCATTCCCTCTAAGGCCAATTTTAAGGTTCCAAAACTGACTTGTATCCATTGCAAGGCCTTCGCCTCATTTTGAAAATCTAAAGTCGTAGCCCCAGAAACAGGTGACAGCATGAATTCTCTATTCTTTTCCAAGCTATATTTAATAGTTGAATGAAGGGAGAGGTTCATCAAACTTTTTAAATCCTCATCATGAGCATTCATTTTTCTCTTTGTTATCAATTTTTCTTTCTCAAAAAAGAAGATTTCATCTTTTGTGTTTTTTCTCCAAGAAATCATGCTTGATTTCGTACCCTGTATTTCAACTGTCCACTGTCTCTCTTGTGGAGAAGCTAGATCAAAATTCCATGTCACAACTCTCCAGTGACTGCCTATTGGTGTTAATTCCAAGAATAATTCTTTTGGTTTTTTTCCGAAAAAATTCCAGAGATTCATATAATGATTTTCCCCAAACTATACTCATGGTATCCGGGAGCTTCATGATCAGGATGATAACCTTCAACTGTGTATCCCTGTTTTAATTTGATTGAAATCATTGCATGGTTGAAGTGGTAGATCGTCGTCATGACTTTCTTGATTCCTAGTCTTTTGCATTCCTGCTCGATTTCATTTGAAAGAATTTTACCTAGACTTTTTCCTTGAAATTCTTCAAAAATGGTCGTTTTAACAGTCTCTGCAAGAGTGGGTGTTTTGAAGGCGATCCCAGAAATCCCTATTTGCTGCTTCTCATGAAAAGCCCTGTAATACTTCACCCCACCCGCCATTATTTTTTCAACTGTAGGAGGCCATGGAGATTTTTGATAATATTTTTGTATAATAGAATAAATCTCTTCGGCTTCAGCTCTATTCTGTAAATGATAGGGAACGAGTTCGATTTTCATTTTAAATTTTCCTGAAAATAAGACCAAATGGACTCCCACTTTTCGGAAGCAAAAAGAAGAGTTCTATCTTGGGATTTGATTAATCCTCTCTCTACAGCATGATCTAAAAATGAGAGTAAATGATCAAAATAATGATTTATATTTAAAACAGCAATTGGCTTGTGATGAATTCCGAGTTGTTTCCAAGTAAGAATCTCAAATAACTCATCCAAGGTTCCCATTCCACCTGGGAAAATAAGAAAAGCATCAGAGAGATCATACATCATTTTTTTTCTATCATGCATATCTTTAACCACATGGAGCTGACTCAATCCACCATGTGCAATTTCTTTTTTCATCAATTGCCGAGGAATAACTCCCGTCACTTTCCCACCTCTATTAATCAATTCGTTCGCAAGTGAGCCCATGATGCCAATTCCTGCTCCACCGTAAACCAACTCAATGTCATGAGTCGAAAAAAACGACATAATAGACTCTATTTCAACCTGAACTTTAGGATCTAAGCTTGAACTGGCTCCACAAAAAATACAAATCCTCATCTTATTTTTCTCCGTAAGAGCCACTGAATATAGATCATCTCTAAAACCATAAATCCACCGAAGGCAAAATAAAAACCACCTGTCTTCCAAAATAACCACATAGAAGTAGACTCTTTAAGAGCAATCCACGCCATAAAAAAAGCAAACGCTAACAGAAACAAACTAAGATGCCACTCCATGGCCTTGTAAATGTTTTCAGGAAGTGGAGGTTTTTGTTTCATATCTTTCAGCATCTCAAGCATGAGTGATTGATTTTTAATTTTCTTAAATATAAGAAACATTGAAATCGCCATTCCGGTAAATGTCGGCTGTAGTTTGAAGAAGAGCCCCTCTTTGGCCAGAAGGGAAATACCTCCAAGAATAACAATGAGTGATAGATTTAATTTTGAAAGTGTATGAACATGACCAGAAAACTTTTTTTCAATCAACATCTCCACAACACCCAAAATAATCCCTCCTAAAAGGGCAACTTCTAGCGTGTAGTAAGTCTCTAAATACCAATAGGCAACGGCCGGTAGAAAAGAGAGTAAGAAGTAAGGTTTAGAGGCATTATTCATGCCCAAAATCTTATGCTATTTTTCTCAATTTTTCTTCACAATACATGAGGTATTCTTCTTTAAATTTCAATGGATCTAAGATTTCAACGTTTTTCCCTAAGGTTATGATCCACTCATAGAGAGAATCACAAGGCTCAACATACGCTGCCCAAATCAAATCACCATTGGGATTCGTAACCATACATGGTTTACCTAGAAAATGGTGGTCTGGAAAAAGATTAATCGACCCAGGATCATGAATTTTAAGAATAAGTCTTGTCTCTTTTTCGCTCATAGACCGTATGGCGGTAATAAATTCTTCAACCTCAAATGTTGTCACTTTGATCTTCATATTTTTTTGAAGTGTCTCAAAATGCTTTACATCTTTTAATGGAACCACTGTCAAACAATGATCTTCAGCATCCTCAGCAATCAGAGAGAGATACCCTTCGAGATGAATCACTTTACAAGGATAAAGATGGTAACATTTATCATCAATCGTCATGAGTTCAATCAGATGTTTATCAACAATACCCTCTTCCAATTGATGAACCATATTCTGTTGCAATTCAGTAAGATCTTGATCCCACTGGTCGAGTTGACTTAAAAGTTCCATCACAACTTTGGTAGGACCATTTTCCGTTACTTTTTTCCTAAGGGAGTAATTAACCGGTGACTCTATCGTGATATGAGAATTTAGAATATGGTAGAGGTGAATCCATTCAGCAGGACTCAACGGAAGCATGTACTGAATTGACTCGCTTTTGAAATCTAGCCAGCACTCTTTATCTTTGTGATAGACCTGAACCCCAGTCCCTTCTGGGAATAATTCTCTCATGAAAACGAGGGTTTCCTCGGCACCGAGGTCCATTTCATGGGCCAAGTCCGTAAGCTTAATTGAGCCTTCTTTATGTCCTAGTAGCATCAACTTTTTCCACATTTCAGTGCTTGGAGCTTTCTTCATTT
>Ga0157615_1290026_pt1 | contig 8419 bp, 4 predicted proteins | sample GEODES144metaT_FD_106802 | JGI IMG/M metagenome (GOLD analysis project Ga0157615, IMG submission 106802) | Eutrophic lake water microbial communities from Lake Mendota, Wisconsin, USA - GEODES144 metaT (Metagenome Metatranscriptome) | ecosystem: Environmental > Aquatic > Freshwater > Lake ... | reverse complement strand
ATGGACACTTTCCTGCCAGATTCAGGCGGGTGGCGGCGAAAACCCGGCGTATAGTTGCAGAGCCGTTGGCAGAGATGCTTGAGCTCCGCTCGCATCCCCAGCATGGCCTCTGCGCCCATGCTCCCTTGAGCCTGAACAAAAACCGCTTTCGTTCCGAAAACATGTCTTAGAGTGTGTTCATATCACCACCAGGTCACTTGACATCCGTTGCTCCTTGCTTTTCTACACACGAGGGAGTATCCAGCAGGCAACAGGCGCTTGTGAAAGCACGTTGTCATCAAGTACAGCGATGTTGAGCCGTCCACTGCTGATCATGTTGCCATGTTGCAAACCCTTAAGCTCGAAGAGGTCTCTCTCAGCTGGCCGGGACAGATTCCTTTCAGGCCCCTTTCAACGGTCTCTGCCGCTTCCGAAGCCATTGACGCATAGGATGTTCGCACAGAAGTTGAGGTGCTGGAGCCTAGCTCGTACCCACTTCGCCCACCGAAGGGCTTCTTGTGCCCTGCGTTCCTGCTCCACCCCCTCAGCCCGAGGTTTCACCCCCATAAGCCTTTGACTTCACCGAGTGCCGACGTAAACACTTCTGGGCTCACCCTTGTCACCCCTTCGGTGACAGCGATGTCCCCATCACAAGCAGCTCCTGCCGCTGATGAGGATCTCGATCTCGGACGCCTGCTTCAGGCCCTCAACCGCCGTCGTCGTCTGGTGTTCCTGGTTTTTGTGATCTCCGTATTGTCCGGAGCTCTGATCACCAGCTGGCAGCGTGCTTTCCGGCCCATTTACCAGGGTAGCTTCCAGCTCCTGGTGAGTGATCCCATCAATACCGACGAATTAAGCAACCGCTCTGAGGGCAATCTTGAGTCTTTTGCGTTGGTGGGTAGTGGATCCACCAATACGGCCACATTGCTTCAGGTACTATCCAGTCCTCTCTTGCTTGGACCGGTTGAGACTCGCTTGGGTTTGGCTCCTTCCACTCTTGGAACTCGGCTGCAGGTGGGGATCCCTGCTAGCCGTGGTGTCAGGGGAGAAGCCGGAGTTCTTGAGGTCCAGATGCAATGGAAAGATTCCGAGCAGGGACAATCAATTCTACAAGAAGTAAGTCGTGAGTTCCTGAACTATTCCTTGCGCCAGCGCCAGGAAAAGCTGAATCAAGGCCTTGCTTTCCTCGAACAACAGGCTCCTAATCTCGAGGAGCGTGTGAATACCCTCCAGAGTCAGCTGGCAGCATTCCGGAGAGCGAAGGGTTTTGTGGAACCAGAACAGGAAGCTGGTGTGATCTTAGATCAAAGGCAGAGTCTGGTCACTCAGATCGTTGGACTTCAGCAAGAGCAGGCCCGCTTGGAGGGTAGGTTGGCGGCTGTAAGGCGCGGCGATCTCGGCACCAGCAAGATGACTTCGCCTGCTCTTTTGCCGAAAAACGGATCTGCGCCTGCAACTGAATCAGAGTCTTTTACACCTCCTCTAGATAGCCGATCACAATCATCTGGACCTGAACCTCTTAACGATCTTAATCAGTTAGAGTCGGCGCTTGCTGAAGCCGAAGCTAATTTTACTGACACGTCACCACAAGTACGTGAACTGCGGGCAAAGATCAATCGTCTTCGACCAGTTTTGCAGGCACGTCAACTCAGCGAATTACAAGCAGATCTAAGCCAGAACCTTTCTCAGCAAAGGGAGATTAGCCGTCAACTCTCCCGTCTAGCGTTAGTGTTTAAAGCCAATCCCAATCAGATCAAACAATATCAGGCGCTGCAGCAACAACTCGAGGTGGCACGAGATAACTTGAGTTCATACATTAAGGCCCGGGAAAACTTTCGTTTACAAGTCGCGCAGCGGACCGTTCCTTGGAGCATCTTGGTACCCCCCACCTTCGGAACTAAACCTGTAAAGCCGAGCCTGCAACGAAATCTGTCATTGTCGGTCATCTTTGGCTTAATTGGTGGTGTTGGTCTGGCCCTGTTACGTGATCGCCTTGATCCCGTCTTCCACGATCCGCTTGAATTGAAGGATTTCCTGCCATTGCCACTGCTCGGGGTGGTCCCTCACTTGGCTGCTGTCAAGGGTATGACTGTGGCTCAGGCCTTGGAAGCCATGGATGGCGGTGAACGGTTTGAAACGCGAGAATCACTACGCAACCTGTTTGCCAACTTCCGCCTGCTTCGCGCCGATAAAACCGTAAGGCTGGTGGCGATCACCTCTGCCACACCAGGTGAGGGAAAAAGCACCAGTACCTCCTTGTTTGCCCTCACATTGGCCCAGCTTGGTCAACGAGTGCTGCTGGTTGATGCGGATATGCGTCGGCCAAAGCTGCATTCTTATGTTGGGGCCGAGAATGGGGTTGGTCTTTCAACCTTACTCACTGACAGTTCTGCTCAGCTAGAGCGCAGCCTGATTCCGGTTGTACCAGGACTGGATATGTTGCCGGCTGGTCCCATGCCTCCAGACACCACACGTCTACTCAGTTCTGATCGCTGCGCTGAGGTTGTTGAAGCGATTCGAAATCTTCCAGATTATGACCTGGTTCTGTTTGATACTCCACCAGCGATCCTTTTGAGTGATCCTATTCTCTTGGCCGAGCATCTCGATGGCTTGCTACTTGTTGTTGGAATTGAGCGTGTGAACAGGGAGTTGCCCCTGCAGGTTCTAGAAAGGATGCAAGGCACCGGTGTGGATGTGCTAGGTGTATTGGCAAACCTTCCAAATGGACGGCGCAGACGCACAAAATCTGTTTATGGCTATAATCAAGGTTATGGATACTCCAAAAGTCGTTATGGAGGCTACCAAGAGCTGGCCAATCGTTACGACTCTGTTGATCTTGCTACCGAGATTTCTCAAGACTCTGATGTCTCTTCAACAGAAGTCCAGCAGCGCCCTCCCAAGATGATCCGAGGTGCATTTAGGTTGGCACGCTGGATTGATCGGCGCGACTAGTCATATTCGATTTATTCATGCTCGTTTCTACGGCTAGTTACAGTCTTCCACGCTTGTCGTAATGGATTAAAGATCTTTTAATCCCTAGGCCGTATAGTCATGGCTACTCTTAACACTCTCTGATGGTCAAGCATTGTTCAAAGATTAATTGAACCTGGAAGTACGCTTGTTGATTTTGGCTTGTGCTGTAATTCGTTCTCACAGCGTGACATTGATCAGGTTCAAGGTTGACGAGCAATCACTAAATTTCACTTATCCTTCTGCATGACCTTGACTCGCAACATTAATCCAGTCTTCTTCGCCAACAGTCAAATGACGCGCAGCCCCTTTCAAGAACTGCCATTTCTTATTAGAATTACGATATTTGCCATTAAAATTAGTCGCTAAAGTCGATGAACTTTCTAAGTCCTTTTACTGAGCCTTTTGTAAGCCAAGAACCAGCGTCAATTCTGATTCGAACGACGGCCAAGGACGAATGGCGGTTGATTTCTCTTAACCTAGGCTGTAATCTCCTGGCCGCCTTAACCGAAGGTGCCACTCTGGGGATTGTGTTCCTGGCAGTAAAAGTGCTTTCTGCTGGTGACAGTAGTGCTTTTAATTGGGCTTCGGTTCCAATTGTGAACATGATACCCGCCTTTCGTGATAGGCTCAGCGAACTGCCAACAACCGCACTTTTTCTTAGTCTTCTGGGTGTTGCCGTTCTTCTCCAACTTTTCCAAAGCATTTCAAGTTATCTGATTCTGCTGAGTACGGGGTACTTTGCGGCGCGCTGCAAAACAATTGTTACCGCACAGATTCATAGCGAAATCCTACGACTCAGTTTTCCATGTGCTAGTAATTACAAGGTAGGAGATCTTACTAATTATGCGTCTCAAGGCCCTTACGGAATTCGCATACAGATAGAACAGACAAGCCTACTGTTTGTTGGCGCGGTACTTTGCTGCATGTACCTTTTTGTTCTAATACGAATCTCACCACTATTACTGGTAGCTGTTGTCTTCATAGGCTTAGTAATGACCCTAGTGCAAAAGAAGTTGCTGCCCAGGATACGAGCCGGAGCTGAAGCAGTAACGTCTAGTGAGCTTGCAATTAACACTCGTATTACGGAAGACTTTCAAGGCTTACGTCTCCTCCATAGCACTGGACAACTCAAGCCAGCAGATGAGCGAGTTCGGTCTTTCATGGCTGAGTTGGAATCTCGCCTTCGTGCCCAGGCTCGAAGAATGTCTGTTGTTGGTCCACTCTCAAGTACCTTGCCAATTCTAGCAACGGCAGTGATGGCTGCTCTGAGTGTCTTCTTACTCAGCAATAGCAGCAATGGCGTTTTACCGAGTTTAGTTACATTCGTTTTGGCACTTCAAAAGCTCAACGGTAGACTGAATATAATCAATGTAAACCTCAATAATCTTGCTGACAATAGCGGGAGAATGCGGCGATTAAATGCAATCTTGTCCACCAATAGGAAGCAATACCGTCGTCTTGGTGGGATACCTTTTATAAGTCTAAACAGCTCTATTCAGCTAAAGAATGTTTCTCTTCGTTACTCATCTGAACTCCCCCCAGCACTCAGTGACGTTTCTTTTTCAATAAATAAAGGCCAATTCATTGCTTTAGTCGGATCAAGCGGTGCCGGTAAGAGCTCAATTGCCGATCTGCTCACGGGTCTTTATTCGCCCACCTCAGGAAAGATCTTGATTGATGGCCAGCCAATGGACCAATTGGATCTGGAAAGCTGGCAGCAAAAACTGGGAGTCGTAAGTCAAGATACGTTCCTCCTGAATGCAACGATTGCCGAAAACATAGCTTTCGGTACGCCAGGAGCTACAAAAGCGCAAGTTGAAGCAGCATGCAACTCTGCACAGGCCGCAGGTTTTATTGAGAATCTTACCAATGGCTATAACACCTTGGTTGGAGAACGCGGCTACAGGCTAAGCGGTGGCCAACGCCAACGCCTTTCATTGGCGCGGGCGATATTGAGGAACCCAGAACTGCTTATCCTTGATGAAGCGACAAGTGCATTGGATTCAGAAAGTGAGCGTCTTGTCCAAGAGGCTATTGAACGCTTTGAGCGAACGCATTCAGTGCTTGTTATCGCCCACCGATTGAGCACGATTATCCGCGCTGATCAAATCATAGTTTTACAAGCAGGTAGGATCATTGAAATCGGTGATCATAGAAGTCTGCTTGACGCTAAGGGAATGTACTGGAAAATGTGGATACAACAGGATCTTGGTTCTACTCGTGTACCCTCCTAGTTACTCACTGAAAACTAGTCACACCTTTCGAATACGTAGACCTTTAGTTTTTGGGTACTTGTGACTTGTGAATATTTTACACTCATCTTTTTATTCCCTATGGCTAGTTGAGATAAGGCCTAGCTCTAATTTCATAGACTAGAGTCCGTTATTCTATTGTCTTAATTCAACCCTTTCGCTCTTGCCAATGTGTGTAAGCCTAAATCCCTCTCTTGTCAGAAAATGGATATTCTATTGACATTCCTGTAGAACATTGAAAAAGACAGATGCCTATTGACCTATGTATCTAATGGTTGCATCACCATGTCGCTCTAGGTCTTCTCTTCTAATTTGCGAACTTCATTTTGTTAATGTCAAACTGTTTGCCTTCCATCTAGTTTTCTACTCCTCTTCTCTCAGTGGCTCTGTTCTAATCTAAACGTAATATTGAAGCCTTCTTCCAAGATATAATGCGACTATTTAATCAATAAACGCTTTTTGTCCTGAGTTCAGCTTCTTTTAAGCATCATGACAACTCGGCAGACTTTGTCTCGTTTGGTCATTTATACTGTATTAAAATCTATCCAAATGCCTGGACTGACTTGCTTCTTCTATCTAATATCTCAAGATTCTAAATGTTCGAGATAAAGACCATAAATTACGTGGGTTCCTGCTCTGTGTTCATTGTTTTCTCATTCTCTTGGGTAAACAAGACATCTGCGATGTGGTCATTTCGCCTAGACTTGATTTAAACTCGTAAAAAATCTCTGTATCCGAAGACAAGCCATTCTAACTCAACCTACTTGTGGTCCACTCATGTCCTATATAATTCTTTTTGACTTCATGGCATCATTTAGTTTAATGCCCATTATGGGTTCGGTCGGATCCTGTCGTAGACGAATCTTCATAAATTCCAGAAGAGACTTATCCGCTTCTTGGCTGACCAACTAGTCTCAATGTGATTTCATTTAATGACTTCTTTTCAATCTGGTAACATAGACTTTTCACGTTGGGCCGTCTTTGCACATAAGGATGATACAGGTTTTGGTCGCCAGGCTAGTGATGCACGTGCGATCCTAGGGATAGGCAATCACTTGGTGATTCCTTCCGAACGTCTTACTAATCATTCAATTGACGGAATTACTGAGCGTTGGCTGCCATCCGATGCCTCCGAAGAGCTTGTACGAACATTGCTCTCTGGTTTGGATGGCATCCTTTTCTTTGAGCGCCATGCTTGGCATCCTCAGATCTTACGAATTGCTCGTGAGATGGGTGTTGCAACAGTCTGCGTTCCAAATTGGGAATGGTTCTATGGTCATGCTAAAGAGTGGTCTTATTGTGATCTCTTTGTCTGCCCATCGAGATTTACTGAAAGGATTGTAAGGTCATATGGATTTAAGAATACTTGTCATTTACCCTGGCTTATTGACTTAGCGAAACTTCCCAGAAGACAAGTAAGCGGTCCTGCGCGTCATTTTATTCATAATGCTGGCTTAGTTGACCTTGATGACAGAAAAGGAACTCGAGATACTATAACTGCTTTTTGTAAGACCAAGCGATCTGATATTCGTCTTACAGTACGTGTACAAAAAGAAGTACAGCTGCCTCCTTTTGATTCCAGAGTAGAGGTCCTATTTGGAAGCCTCTCAGATGTGTCTGAACTCTATCTGACCGGTGATATTTGTATACAGCCATCTAAGATGGAGGGCATTGGTTTTATGGTGCTTGAGCCTGCATGCGCAGGATTACCTGTCATCACAACAAATTACCCTCCGATGAACGAATATGTCCAGCAATCAGAACTCCGCTGTCGAACTCGTTGGCGGAGCCGTCGGTGTCATGCCTCACAATGGATAAAACATGCTCATCTAAAGATTCCTAATATCCTAGATTTGTCTCGCCGTATTGAATGGGCGGCATCAACAGATCTGAGCTCTGTGTCAGTATTTAACCGTCACTGGGCAGAAGACACATTCAATCCTCGCCTGCTCTATCAGTCTTGGTCACACGCTTTGGCTAACCTACCACATCATTCTCGAGATTCTAAATAATTACTTATGAATGAATTCTCGCCTTGCTTATTTTCAATTGTCATTCCTACTTACAATAGGAGGAATGATCTTCTTAATTGCCTGGAGTGTCTAACTCCTTATTTCACCTTCAGATCGCACGATTGGCTGCCATTTGATCTTGAGGTTATCGTCACTGACGATGGGCATGATAGTGTACTTTCAGACCTTCTTCTCTCAAGCTATCCTTGGTGTAACTATCAAAAAGGTCCTCGTCGTGGACCGGCTGCAAACCGCAACCATGGGGCCCGTGTAGCTTCCGGTGCGTGGATTCTCTTCACTGATGATGACTGCTTACCGCAATCTGGATGGGTCGAGGCCTTCGCGTCTGCAGTTGACGATTGTCATGTTTTAGAGGGGAAGACCATGGCTGTTGGTGTCCGATCTAGAGTCGACATGGAATCACCAATAAATGAAAATGGTGGACACCTTTGGTCTTGTAACTTTGCAATCAGACGAGATATCTTTATCAACCTTGGAGGTTTTAACGAGAACTTTCCGGCTCCAGCGATGGAGGACATGGAATTCTATTTGCGAATAAAAAAGTGCCGTTGATCAGTAAGTTCATTCCGAATGCTGTTGTGCTGCACCCATGGAGGAAGAAGAGAGGTCTTAAATTTGTCAAGGAACATGCACGTAGTGTGGCCACCTTCGTGCGTCTGCACCCTGAACAAGCCAGCCGATACTCATTTGCATCGCAACTGATTAATAGTCTGCGGTCTATCAAGAACCTCCTTTCTGATCTCACCTCTTCTCGACAGTTTTCCGGATCCTTTCGTCGACTTGTGCTTGAACTCTCATCTTACTATTATATATGGCTGTATGTTAGAGAACTGCGCTCCTGTTCAAAGATATGAGTATTTTGATCATATCCAGCCAAGGTTTAGTTTGTCATGCGCATAATAGTCCTTTGGTGACTTCATGAGCTGGATAATCATTCCTCTCTGCATTCCTGTGAAGTCTGTTTATCGCTAGTCACAATTTGCCGTGTCTAATTGGTGTTGGATGCCATCATATTGGTGGTGGTTCCATTCTGATGGATTATTGACCTTCGAGCCGATGGAAGCTTGGATGTAGTTCTAGTGTCTCAAGTTCCTTGTTGAAACTTGTGATATCATGTCTTGTCAAGGCATGATCGCTTTATGCACTCCATATGATATAGAAGTATGTCAGAGTGAACAGTCT
>Ga0157615_1049119_pt1 | contig 8716 bp, 2 predicted proteins | sample GEODES144metaT_FD_106802 | JGI IMG/M metagenome (GOLD analysis project Ga0157615, IMG submission 106802) | Eutrophic lake water microbial communities from Lake Mendota, Wisconsin, USA - GEODES144 metaT (Metagenome Metatranscriptome) | ecosystem: Environmental > Aquatic > Freshwater > Lake ... | reverse complement strand
TTTTGCACGAAAACCTCAGCACCCCCTATCACTAGGGAGTGCAAAGAACAATGGGTTTCAGCATTGCTACGCTAAAAACGCCATGAATCCATCCACTTGTAACAATAGTCGAATTTCCCTTTGAGGAACCCAACCTATCACTTTGCAGATGGTGGTTATGTAATTAACGTATAAGCCATCCGCTCACCGGATAGCCGTGGATAGAAAATTAGCTCATAGCTTTAAAAACTATCCGGTGGGTCTGTTTTACAGTGACCAAACTGATTCCATTTAAACTCGGAATAAGAGCTTGATATTTACAGTATCATACTGTCTCCAATTCAGGAGAAGGGATCATTCCAATTCAATGTTGTAAATGACAGGAGGGCAACAAATGAAAAACCCACATTGATAATCATCGCCAACAGCCCTGTAAGTCTGCACAGTAGTGGCAGTAGCCGTGTTACAACAAAGATAATTCTTGGGAAAATACGTGGGATTAGGTTTGCTTGTTGCATTATCAGTAAAATGATTATAGAAAAAAGGTGTAGGCGTGTACATGGGCAATTTTACTTCAGTGAAATTATTATTTTGCGCAGTATTTGAAACAGTTTGAAACTGCGTTGGTACACGATGAAAATTGTTACCATTAGAAGTGTTAAAAGTATCTGATTTGTATGCCAAACCTTGATATACGAACATCTGAGATGTAGTCGAACTGGGAGTAAAACCAATGCGAATAGAACCTCTTGCATAACAAAAGCAAGAAGCTAAAAAAGCATAATAATCAGAACCCAATACACCAGCAACACCATAGTCATTATCATCAGCATTTGGGGCGTAAGTACCAATAACCCAAGGATTTATGGAACGGGCAGATAAACTAGTACCCTCATACGTTGTACGTGTTTGACTAAAACGGGTCAACAGTTGTTTAATGCTAGTGACAACTTCACCAATACAATGCTCAGCAGGAGACAAATTGTTAGGATTGACTATTTTGGAGGACCCAATACATTTTTGTGTAGCGCCAACAAGATCATTGACAGAATCCATTTGAGTTGTGAAAACAGCTGATTCATATTCATAATAAGCATCTGAGCCAACGAAAGGAACAGGGTAAGCAAGCTCAAAATCATCAGCAGCAGAAACCTCAACTAAACATGTGATGGAACTGCTAACCGAACCAGGAGCAACAAGCTCATTAAGAACTCTAATTTGGAAAGTGCCAAATGACGAAGAATTACCATCATCACAAGCAGTATCAATAGTGGGTCTATAGGGCTGAGTTGCGACAAAAGGACATATAAAAGAAAACTCATTAGAATGTCTAAGGTCTATAATTTCTCGGAAAACATAAGTTGAATCAGCATTCCCAGGAATAGAAACAGAATTACCAGGGGTATAAGAAACTAAAAGACGACCAGAATGAAATTCTGTCTTGACAAATTTAAGAGTATACTTAACAGAGCCTCTGTAATACCTAAAAAATCTTGAAAAATAAGAAATTGGAAGATAAGTTCTATAAGAAACAGAGGCTAAACCTTTAGTCTTGATTCCACTAACAAGAGGATCACTAGTAGAACTAAAATAATAATAGGCCGGTTGTATGAGATCTTCAAACAACGAAGTATCATGTGCATCACTCGTCGTAATATTGAATTGAGTGAAATAAGCGGGAATGGAAGTGAGATACTTAAGAGACATCTCATCAATATCAGTATTTCCAAAACCAGCTAGTACCCTAACCTCATTGTTGGCCTGATTGGCTAAAACTAAGGAAGTATCAGCACCGTCACTATTAACCATATAAGGAGCAGAACCAAACTTAACAATTGTAGGTTCATTAGTCACAGTGGGTTTAGACCAACCAAAAGAAGAAGCCATATTAGCTGCAGCAGACAAAGCCCAATTCGTGGGTGCAGCAAGGGCGGAAAGAGTTGGAGCAATAGGCATAGCAAGTGAAGCTACTGAACCAGAAATATCAGCAGCATCGGCCAAAGCAGAAGAAAGCCAACCAGTACGCCTAGTCTCTCTTTCTTTTGCCATCTTGGCCTTGACAGAACCCGTGGGTTGAGCTTTCCTAAGAATAGATCCATTGATGTTGCCGGAATCCATCTGAGTACCGAAGACAAGATCTCCAGTACTAGGGGTGTTGATTTCAATATCCTTGAAAGATACCCAAATTGTGTAATCACAGGTATTAGAACCACCTGTTCCCACAGTCAATGGGGAATACATATCAAAAAATATTGAACCAAGATTTCCTTTACCAGTTTGCAAATTGAGACAACTGGCAGGATGAATATATGGAATTTCCATGATACACTCAGACTGAGTACCCATATCAAGTTCCACACGAGGGTGTTGTGTTTTTTGAGTAAGATTCACATTACGGATCCACTCATTCTTATTACCAACCGCATTTCTCTGAGGTATGTAGTGAACCAAAATTCTACCTTGTTGAAAACGATTGGCATTAATTTGAACACGAATCACAGTGGTGGCCTTAAAGCCAAGAAAACCCTTTAATTTTTCTGCATATATTGGAAGTGCGAGAATATCACCATAAAGACCAATTTCTTCAAACTGCCCAGTTGTGGTAGTTGAAATGGTACCAGTATGGTAAGGATAGGGTTTCTGTAAAAAGTGTACTATAGTTTGATGATAACCAGAATCAACAGAGTCAATTAACTCTGAGGAAAGAGCTGATTGTTTTGCAATATTATAATAAGGGATAACTCCCTCAGTGTTTAAGAAAGTAGTACCACTTTCTTGGACAGTTGGACTGTCAGATGCTTCCATCTTGTTAGTAATTTGTTCTGAATCTGCAAGTCTTTATGATCATCTCACGCTGACTTAGACGTGAGGACCTCCGAGATTGCCCTAGATATTGGTGGTCTGCCACCGTTCCATCTTGGGCGGTAATCCTAAATAGGAAAGAACATTCACACATCACGCACTTCTGGGTATTTATTATTCTCGGTATTTGTATTACCTAGAACGATCGTGGGTATGTTTGGGTATACACTTTCTTTAATGCCTAAGTGTAAAGGCGGTTAATACCTTACCAAATCTCCTCAATATGTCTACTTTTCATAAGTAGGTATTCCCTACTTTGAATTAAAGGACAATAATTCAATTCCTTTTGAGCATTCAAAAGTAAAATTGGAGCATACTTGTTGAAGGTGGACTCATCATGTAAACTAAGTTCCATAAGACAATTGTCCACATTCTGTCTAGTGATTTCCTCTTTTTGAGAACCTTTCTTCGTCCAATAAACAAATTCCAGGATTGTATCTAAAGTCAAAGGCGCAACATACTTCATAATTGCTGCATCAAATCTAAATGATCTTTTAAGAAACGCTACATCAGCTAATGTCCTAAATTTCCTAACTTGATCATCTTTCCTCTCATTGGTGTACTTTAAACCAATCATTTTAAACAGTTCGATGAGCCTTTCTTCAGTCATGATGCTTTCAGCATATCGACTTTTATTATGAACATTATCATCACCATAAGAGGCAACATATAAATGTTCATTAAACATCTCAATACTTTCCACATTATTACGATGTAACATAATCCAAACATAGCGAAAAACTAGTTGAACGTACATACTATTTATGATCACAGTGAGAGGATGTCCGGATGGTAAACTGGAGACGAGATGATAAACATAACTGCCATTGATGTGAACAGAGTTAACGACTTCGTACCAAGCAGTCTCCCTAGCCAAGTTGTTTCCATCTTCATTATTATACCATTTATTAATGATATGTAGGATGGACCACAAAATTGGAGTTAATTCACTGTAATCAAATTCACTGAAATCACCAGCATCAACACTAGGGCCCTTACTCTTCAGCATTGTGGCAAGTTTATGCCATTCATCAGAATAGGGATTAGCACCAACACAAATACCATTGTCAATACGATTTTGCTGTATCCAAATAGCAAAAGACATAAAAAGTTGTCTAACTTCTATCAAATGATCAAGCGGACAAGCGTTGATCATTCTTGTTTTACCCTCATCAACTTTAGCAATTGGCCGTCTTTCGTCTTTGGCAAAGTCCATAAAAATAACTTCATTTCTGATGCCCTTCTTCAAATTTTCCATTCTGAAAGCTACCCTTTCTTTGAGGTCCAAACAATTTTGATTATTTAAATCATATTGTTCACCTTCACCAAAAAAAACTGTCTTACCAGCTTTACCCTCACACAAACCACCAGGCATGGCGTAAGGATAACCAGAAGATGTATTTCTCGGAATAGCATCACAATAATCAATAGTAGATATGCCCAGCACAGCTTCTTCAAAAGTCAATGTTCTCTTACCAATACTACTAGATTCTTTAGATGTATTGACTAATGTAGAAAATAAATGCTCTTCACAAACATTTAAAATCTTTAGATCAACATTGGGTCTATCTCTAACGTTTTTCATGAGACCTTTCATAAAAGGGTCAAATGAGATATCGCCATCAGAATCATACTCAACAGCCAATCTAGCTGGTTTAGTCTTTGGAAAACCAAAAATACCAGAAAGCACTGAGGGTATTATTTTTGTCTTAGTGGGATTTCGAACCTGTGAAGGATGTCTTCCCAAAGGATAAACTCCAGCAAAATATTTTGGAAAATCAGACTGATTCACAAAATCATAATCAAAATTCTTAACTTTAACACTATCTACCTTATCAATCATATCCAAGATCTGTTCTTGGGTAACCACTACACTCATACCATGTCCAGCATCAGTTCCACTAACATGTATACCCAATAATCTACCCCCTCCAACAGAAGCATTGCGCAAGAAAAAGGGGGCACCACAATCACCAACTTTGGTGTCAATGTTATAAATAATGGAGAGCATATTTAAATACTCATCATGATCATTGGAGTGACCAATATCATCAACAATATCAAAAGAACTATTTGTCTTTTCAAACAAAGCGTTACTACCAGGACACAATAAAGAACCATATTTATCAAATACCTTATCATATAATTGATCTCTACAAAAATATGAAATGATGTCTTTATGTAGAGGAAAATCAATGGAAGCTTCGCAGAGACAGAAATCTTCACCCTCATATTCGGATCTGACAACTGTCAAAAAACAACTTGTAGGAATTTTAAGTTCAACTTCTGTCCCACACTTCCTCAATATCAGTGACGTCTGTGGCGTAAGTTCACCCAACTTAACCCCCCTTTCAATACAAGCACTGAAATGCAGTGGCATTATAAAAACTCGATTCCTAAGAAAGAGAACAAATCCACTTCTTGACAACTTGCCCGGAATAAAGAGCTCATAGAGGTTTCTACGATACACATTCAACATCATTTCATGAGAGCCAAAATCATGGCCTCCTTCAGCACCAAACTTATGCTCACTAGGACCCAAACGCATAATACGTTGAGCTCTTCTAACCTTAGCTTTGGCTGACTTTTTACCACCCCTAGTTTTACCATCTGGACTAGCATTTTCAGTTGTGAAATTAGGTTGTTTTACTTCATGTTTTTCATTTTTAAACATTGACAACATTCCACCTATGCTACCACAAATGGTTGTAATGAGTCCTATAGCTTTAATGGCTTCAAAGACGCCTTTATAATCTTCCATAATTTTTTCAATGTTCCTAGAAATCTTCAAAGATGATTCAGTAATGCTATTAAAAAGATCATTTAGATAAGTGCTATCTTGGGAAGTGCACGAGGGCCCATCAAATTCTGCATCCTTAAATGCACAAATTTGTATTTCAAGATCGTCGTGAGTCCTATTTCTAGTATCAAGCCAAGTGACAAATCTTTTCATCATAGTTATTGGAATATTATATTTCCTAAAAAGCTCTTTAACTTCATCACCCTCATCCATCTGCGTTTTCATCATTCTTTTATTAATGATGTCATTCATCCTAGAATCACTAACTTTGATATAGGCTGCATGTTTTTGTTTCTGATATTCATGATCTGACAACATATCTCTAATAATGTCGTCAAAAGACAATTCTTTTAGAACATTTCCTTGAACATCAGTTCTAAAATAGCATTGGACGACTGATTGCCATTCAAGCGGACATTTAGTGTAATCAATTTTCCTTTTCCATGGATCTAAATTCTTAGTTTCCTCGGTACAATACTCTTCACGAACTCCAACATAATATATGTGTCGTCCAAATCTACGCCAGACTGCACCAGAGTCAGTGATATCATCCATATTGTCTCTGTAATTCATGTTATTAGTACATTTAAGCATGAACCAGGGTTGTTTGTGAATTCTACCTTTTTTGTGGGCTTCAGCCATGTGAGCAAGCTTCGGAAAAGAATCAGCGTCTGTTATGAATTCGTGATTCTCAGTAAGGACACCAGGAACTTGCCTAGCCTGCAACCACTCTGAATCTATAAAAACTTTTTCAGATCCATTCATACCATCATCATACCCAAGATTACCCTGTGATGCATACATGTAAACCCAGGGATTTTTCTTAAAGGTCAAAAGCTCCTCAATTGGTAACGAATGTGCCAATAAAGTTTGTGCCATGATAATAACTGGAAAAGTTTTACCACATCCAGGATTACTCCTGAAACACGCTGCTATTGGAACGATTCTAGCAGAGTGATCAGCAAAGTCCAAATCCTCATAAATATCGCTTATCTTCTTAATATAGGCTAGAAGATACATAAATTTACCAAAGACAACACTCTTGTTTCTCATATTACCATGTTTCTGTTCAAGTTCGTAACCTTGCCTCTTAAGGTTATTAACCTCAATACTCTTATCAATGTTGACACGCTTATCTCCTTTCTGATAGTTAGTCACAAAAGCTTCTGCTCTTGTGAGCCAAGAAGATAAATCAGGATCAGAACTCTCGAGGAGACTAAGACCTTCACTCTCGAAAATCTGTTCTCTAAAAAAATTAACCAATTTCTCAACATAGAGAAGAATAGCAGAAAAAGTCATCTCGAAATTTTCGGTAATCTTATTATAATTAGAAGAAAAATCCATGAACTTCATGAACTTGCTCTTCGTGTTTGGGATAGTAGCAATGAGAATACCATGCAACAAGAAACTAATCATATTGATGATACTCTTAAATTCACCCTCATGCATTTGGGTTCTAAAGGGTTTGTAACCATACTTGGCTCCCATATAAATGCTAATAACAGTCGTCAGCATAGTTTTAATTGTAATTGAGCATTCATTTCCTAATATCACCCTAGACAACAAAATCAAAACTCCCAAATCAAATATCTTTGAAATATTTTGCTTGACACCAACAAAATCAACTAAAATTTTTTGAAAACCTTCTGCAGTATTATTAATCTGACTCAACAACTCTTTGGTACTCTGGTCAAAACCGATCTTAAGTCCATCAGATAAAGTAGAATTCAATTCATCAAGCAAGGTCGAAGCATTTTCAGATAGATCTACTTTAAAACTAGGAAACATCTGGGTTTTAAAACTTTGCTTGACAGAACGTTGGTTTTCCCTCAACTTGTGTAGTTTTTTTTCCTGAATTTTAATTAACCTACGAACTTCATTAGAAATACGATCGCGCTCCTTGTATGACTTCGCGCTAACAATTTCCATGTTTTTCATTTGTGTTTCAAATTCAAGATTTGAGATTTGATCTTTATAATATTCAATCAACTCAGTAATTTTATCATCAACATTAATTGAAGGTTGCAACAAGCTTAGTGATTCCAATAAATTCTGCAATTCAGAATCATAGCATAAAGTATCAGTCGAACTTGCAATACTGCCATATTCAGTTGGAGTTTCAATATAGAAGTGTTTCTTTAAACAATCTTCAACAATGCATCTCTTACCTTCACACTCCAAACCACAGCAAAAATCATTTGACTTTCCGCATTCAAAGCAAAAAGATTCAAATACACATGGTCCTGGGTTTGGTTCGATTCCTTCCATTGTGAGATCTCGATACCATTGGCCGAGGAAATCATCCTCAAAGGAAATAGGAAAATTTGGGAAAATAGAATTAAATTGGTGTTGGTAATCATCAAGTTCCAAATCGTCACCAGCAGCAAAACTAGCTATTTGATAATTTTCATCTTCTTCATTGAGGAAGATACCTTCATCAATTTGTTCCCACATCACTTCGAGACGATTTTGGAATCGCATGAATTCCCTTTGCTCAATCCATTCCTCAAAATCTCTTTCAATTTCACTTAATTGTTCAAGAGTTGGAATCAAAGCAGGCTCCTCATCAAAGAAGTCACCTTGAATTTCCAACCTAATATCTCTTCTTAAAAGGATATGTTCATTAATCTTTGCAACAATCCAAATTTTACCCAAAATCCCAATAGTTCCAAAAAGAGTAAATAAACCATAAGGCAAAACCAAACTCAACACAAAATCACTAAGAATTTGACTTCCAATGTTAATAAAAAAATCAACATTCTTATCCAAACAAAATCTCATCGATATGAGATTGACAACTACATTTAAAGTTGAGACGCCAATAAAATTTACGAAAATATTTAAAATGGGTTGAATCATATGTTTAGACTCGATTGCTAATGAAATCGTATGTTTAGATTTCGAGAATTTAAAATTCGTATGTTTAGAATTTAGATAAGCGGCGGTTCCTATAAGGACACTTAGCGGCTTGATTTCAAAGCGTATGTTTAGCTTTAAAAAGAATTTAAGAACGTATGTTTAGTTCTCTTAAACAAAATAAGTATGGGATCAATCGTATGTTTAGATTGATTATCC
>Ga0157615_1259364_pt1 | contig 8730 bp, 10 predicted proteins | sample GEODES144metaT_FD_106802 | JGI IMG/M metagenome (GOLD analysis project Ga0157615, IMG submission 106802) | Eutrophic lake water microbial communities from Lake Mendota, Wisconsin, USA - GEODES144 metaT (Metagenome Metatranscriptome) | ecosystem: Environmental > Aquatic > Freshwater > Lake ... | reverse complement strand
CCAACAAACACACCTAGTGAGTTCATGGCTCCACTTGGGATAACTTCAAAGACTCTAGGATCAGCTCTTCTTTTGTCCATGCTCTTAGGGAGCTTATTGACAATATCTCTTGCCATATCCTGAACAATCTCTTCAGTGGTCTTTACTGCCTTGCCACCTGAGATTCTTGGCTGAATAGAGAGAATAGTGTCCATAAACTCATTAACAGTCTTCTATTCAAATGCTATATTAGCATTGGGATGCAAGCCAAACACTTCAGGATCATCTTCAAGCGGAAGATTATTAAGATATGCTTTAGTATCTTCGAGCTTTCCGTCTGTAGGAGCATAGTAGTGCTCAAGTTTAGACAACTTGTAGTTGTCATTCATGATCTCTGCGCAGAAGTTGCGCTTCAGAAGAGCCTTGATTGTTCTCACGTCCTTGTCATCGGTGACACGACCACCATAGTTGACCTCTGCAACAATGTAGTTGAGAGCTGCATATGGAATATCAGGCTGCTCGTCCAAATACATCTTGAGTTGAGTTTTGGAAGTAATGAGATCTGAGTTCATCCATTCGTAAGCAATATTCCAGCCGATGGCACCATACTTTCTTCGCTCCAGAATTGAGGCGTGGAAGTAGGCGAGTGCGAACAAGAGTTTCTTGTATTCCTTCGGTTTTGTGCAGCTCTCGTAATCTTCAGGTGTAATATCATTGAATGTACCCTTCAGGTTAGCTTTGAGACCCTTTGGAGGCTCATTAGTAATCTTGATACCACTCTGAAGGACTGGAACTGGGAAATTCCTGTCTGGCATAGATGTAAGCCATAGACGATAGTCAGGGTTCATGGTAGCTTCATCCTGTCTTTCTTGAATCTTTTCCAGCTCAGGCATCCAGCTGACTGAGAGATGGCAGTTTTGGAGGCAGACCCAATCTCCATTTCTATGACCACCTTCAATGAGTTTTTCGGCAATTCTTCCTTGACCCTGACCCAACGATATGATCTTTAGTCTCTGATCCATTCCCTTAGACTTAGCCAGTCCGAGTAGATAAGTGATAGGATCAGCACCTGGGGACAGTACGAAGATGATTGGTGTAGTGTTTTGAGAGTCATTATATGCCCCTGGAAGATCAAATGGAGGGCTCTCAATGTACTTATGTCCTAACTCCTTCTTGACAAATTCCTTGATTCCGTATATGAGCTTCTCATCTCTCAAGACCTTTAAGATCATAAGCTTCTGGAACTGAGTGCATTTTTCCTCAAATCCTCCTGGTAAAGGAATGAAGTGGGGCTCTTCTGACTTCAAAATGTCAGACCAAGACACGGCATCAGCTCTATCTCTGAAAGAGTTCAAGATACCCTGGAAATTTTAGTGGCATTCTTCAAGTCCAAGTAGCTTCTTGAAAACTGGTTCACTAACATAATCAATGTCCTTAGGAATTTGAGAGAAATCAGTGGCAGATCCTCTCAGGAAGAAGTTCCACTCATCGATAGTAATATTTTCACTTCTCTTCAAAATGCTTGAAGTATTGAGGAACGAGTAAAGAAGTTTGCTTCTTTCGAAGAGGCCTCTACAAATATTGGTGTAGAATGATTCTGTCACATCAGTGATCAAGATTTCAAGTCTTTGCTCCAAGACATCACTCTTCTCTGATTTTTCGAGACGACGATTGAAAAGACGAGAGAAGAACTCAAGTGAGTACTGATACATAGGGTCAATCAATGCGAGATCTGCAATGACGAAATAAAGGATAGAACCACGTCTTGCCACTGGTCTGTAAGACTCTCTATTCTTTGTAATCAAAATAGCTGTTTGCTCTGCCTCAGCCATACGCTCATTGATTGTAATAGATGTCTGTTTACTCTAATCAAGAGTAATGATAAGTTCTTCGTCTTCCAGGATGTCATCACCAGCCTCAGACACCAACTTAAGAATCTTGTCCTCAAGGTCTTTAAGCTGCCTCTTAAAGTCACTGAGCTGAATGACAAGTTAATCTTTCATTTGTTCGAGTTCAGGCTGCTCAAACTTAACGACATCGACCAGAAGTTGATCTTCCAGACCTTCTGGGGTCACAGTGAAGTTAATGATACACACCTTGATACAAATTTCAGGAAGATAGTGAGGATTTGCGAGTTTGGTGGTAATGAAGAACTTAAAGTCGTTGTTGTATGTGACCATAGTATCACCAAGACGGATCGCCCATTGACCCGATACTTTGACTAAGTTCTTAATCAAAAGTGGCTCAAGAGAGGGGTCAAGAGTTTCCTCAATGTTCTCAAGCAAAACTGGGAGTCCATTTCTTATGCTGTCTTCGATAATTTTGAGGAACTTAGGATTAGAGAGCTTAATAACATTAATCTTGTTTTCTTTCTCCATGTTCTTGATCCACTTGTTGGCCTGACTCTGAGGATCAATCATAAGAGGCCATCTCTTAGCCTGATTGACAATAATACCGTTCTCAATAGAGAGAGAATCAGCAGGCAATCCCTTGATACCCCACTGTCTAATTAAGACAGGATCTCCGAGAATTCGTTCAACAGTGAAGTCATTTGAGTAAGGAATCTTCTTTTCTGTGCACACTCCCATCCATTCCTTCAAGAGAGATTCTCTGTATTTCGAGGTGAAGGTACCGACATATGAAATAAATCCTGCAGCAAGAATGATATTTCCAATCAAGTTGATCAAATCAACCTCAAGAACCTTCACAGTTTGAGTCCATCTGCTGGCCTCGTCAGCAAGACCAACGACCAGTTTCTCAGCACGGTTAAGTTGAACCTCAATTTTCGCTTTATCGTCATTGAGTTGCTTCAACTTCTGCTTGCTTCTTTCGAGATTGGCGTCAAGGGCAGCAACCTCATCCTGCACTTTCTTAAGTGAAGCTTTCTTCTGAGAAAGCTCAGCATCGGCAATCTTAAGCTCACCCTCAGCCTTACCGAGTGACTCTTGCTTAGGCTTAATAACTTTGAGCACCTCAGAGTAGTTATCGATAGCACGTGCCCACAGACAAAGTGACTCACCTGCAAGTGACTTCTTCTTAATCAGTTCAGGAAGGAAACGAGGGTCTTGAGTATATTTCTTGAGCTTCTTAAGCTTAGACTCCTTGATGTTATCCTTATTGAAAGTCTTAAGTGACGTAATAAAGGCCTCAGGCTGGTTCATTAGCTTTTTGCCTTCATCCCAAGACTCAGGCTTATCTAGAAGCAGACATATAGCTGATACGACAAGCACGATATCTTCGGCTGGCTTGGCATATGACTTCATTTCAACGATATCCTTTTTGTCGAGGGTATCTAGTGCGGCAAGTGCACTCTTATAAATAGGCATAGCCTTTGCAAGCTCAGCCTCACAATCAGTCTTTATCACCATAACCTCGTTGTAGAGCTTTTGGGCAGCAGCTTCCTCAACTGCAGTCATCTTAGCTTGTTCGTCTGCAATCTTCTTTTGCTCATCAAGCACGACCATAAGCTTTTCGGTCTCAACAGTCTTCTCATCGATCTTGGGTCTAAGCAAAATAAGTTCAGCCTTCATCTCATCGACCATCTTATTGGTGTCAGCAAGTCTCTTCAAACCGCCTTGGTATCTTTGGATCTTAACTGGAACAATATTTCTTTGAACCTTGAGCATTTCAATGTAGGTCTTAATCAAATCCAAATAAGAGGTGGGTGTTGTGTAGTTTCTACGCCTCAATTCTGCAAAGTATCTCTCTGAGGCCTGAGACACAGAGTTATGAATGGCCACTGACATTGTGCAAAGAGGTTCCATGAAATCTTATATGCCAAGTTGAATTTCGTTGATAGAATACTGTCTGTGAGCGACTGAATACAGAGCTTCAGATGGCCAGGGGTTGTACCAGTCAATAGTACAGCAGTTTATAATTGAAGGGAACTGTCTGCATCTGTTTCTGAATTGCTCTCCAACTGGTGAGAAAGCAAGCACGATATGCAAGTTCTCACGGCAAAGTTGTACGAAATAAGCCATAATTTGATCTCTACTGTCTCCCTTGCCAACTTCTCTAGCTTTTGAGCCAAGTTCATCAATAATTGTAGCTTTTTCATCAGGAGGGAAAAGATTTGGTACTTCACCACTGTTGAGTAAGTTATTGATATCTTCAAGGAAAGATTCCTTGACAATTTAAGTGTCAGAGAAAAGGAAGACTTAAGGCTCACAGTCAACACCTGATTTCATCAGCAGCTTTTTAATGTCTTCATGGAACTCCTTTTCTCTGTAGTTCTTAGTGATTTCTATAGAGAAGCTCTTCATTCTGTTCATACTAGCAGCTAAACGGGCCATAGATTGGCGACCTGAACCACCGACACCCACCAAAAGAGCATTACCTCTTTGTTACCTGAGAACACGAGAGACTCTTGACAAATGCTGAATACAATCGCTGAAGAACACAAGGTTCATTGGTGAATTATCTGCATTGTAAATTTCAAGGCATTCATCAAGCTTGGGGATAAGCTTGTTAGTCTCACTGAGTTTGACATACTGAGATCCATTCTCGAAGTCGCCAAAGAGAACATCTTTGTAATTCTTAATGTCCCAGCCCATATCAAGATAGGATTCCATGAACTCATGTGTCAAATTGTTGAACTTGGTCCTATCATTTTCATCAATTAGACGGTCGCGGAACACTCTGAAAGTTTCATGTAGCCATAGATAAATCAAATAGTCTTTGTTTGTCAAGTTCTCTAAGTCGATCATGAGCATACCTTGAATGACTTTTGAGAGATCTCTTAAGTTGAAAGTGTAATGGCACTTTGTGGGAGTAGGCAAGAAGTCATTGATAGTCTTCAAGTAGATTTCAACTGAGGCCTAAATAATAGGCTCGGCGAAAATGTTAAGACCAGAGCTGTCATTTTGATCCAAGAAGCCCTTAAGAATTGCAGTGAAAATAGTTCTCATTGAATTGGCTGAAAGATCTGGGATCCAAATCATACTAAAGTGACGGAAAAGTCTAGGAGTAACTTGATTACGACCACCACCTGGAGGACCGCAAGCACACACAAACTTGGTGTCCTTAACTTGCTTGAAAATCAACTTTTTGGTATCATAGAAACCTATTTAGTCGATCGTTTGTCTAAGAAGCTCGCAAGGAGGTTGAGAACCATAAGTATCGAGCTGAGGCATGTTCAAGTCATCGATAAAGAAGATCATCTTCTTTCCACCGGGCGGTCCAAGAAGAGTTTTTCTCTTAGCTTCTAAATTACCTTCAAAGGCAGCCTGTAAGTTCTGAGTAGAAGTTTTACCAGAGAAATTGACAAAGGCACTAACGTACTCCTCAGGAGTGTTATTCAGGAAATCTTTAACTATAACTGATTTACCAACACCGGTCTCTCCAGTAATGAGGACGTTGAAATTGTTAAAGCTGAGTGTCTGAAGCAAGAACTTATACTTCACTGTGTCTGCTGTAGGAACCAAGATTTCGAAGAAACTCTTTCTTGGATCAAATGTGAAGTCAGGTATTTGTTCAGTCCATGGAGCGAACTTGGTCATTGAATCAATACCGTAGTCGTAGACGTCACCATCAGGGAACTCAGGTAAGATATTCAAAATCTCGCCCTTTATTTAATCACTGAACTTTTTACGAGACGAATCATGCAGGTTAGCACCAAGAGACCAAATAAGAGAGAAAACAATGTAAGTTAGAACCATCTTTTCAGGATAAACTGCTGTTTTCTTCAGCTTTTCAAGAGTATCCTCAGTCATAAATGCCTGAATCATGTTGAGGCAAGAAGCAACAAGGTTGACATTGACAGTCTCAATGATTTCTTTGCAGTTCTCTCTTACAAATGGTAAAAGTTTTTTGAACATGCTCTCCACATTTTTGACAATAATATCAAGGAATTAGATTGGAATGATCTCTGTCCTTTGTTCATACCATGTTTTGATAAGTGGTTCCCATCCAAGATGTACAGGCTCCATGTAGACCATGCCACAGCGGGAGACGGTAGCAGGAGAAGCCACTCTGAGATCTTGCACCTCAAACATCATTGTGCATGTATTTGGCATCTTAATACGTTGTCCGTTAGGAAGACAGAGCATTTTGTTGTCGTCGAGCACTGTGTTCATGTTTTCGATCCAAAGAGCGTCGACTGGACCATCGAAATTGATCCATCTTTTTGCATCAGGCTTATCACCTTCTAATGCAGCGACAGCGTCTTTAAAAAGCTTTGATACTAGACCCTCAGTCCACTCCATAGTTAAAGTGTTGGTCTCTCCGAAAAGCTCTCCCATCGTAACTGCCTTAGGATTCAAAGTATCAATATGTACCTGCTTGTACCAAGGATCAGCTATTCCATCACCATGCAGTTGAGTTAAGGCCTTTCCAAGAATTTTGCTGCAAGTTGTCTTTCCTGTACCAGTCACACCGACGAGCATAACTCCATGTCTAACAATCATAGTTTCAAGCAGTTGAATAACTTTCTTGATATACTTTGGAGGGGTCTGGTATTTAATTTTTCTCAACTGATTTTCAATTGCAAGTTACAGTTTTCCATAATCAATGAAGGGAACCTCTACTCCTGGGAATAGATCGTTGACAATACCTTCAAATAATGGGAGATCGTGCTCGAGGAATTTAGGAACGTTTGAGTCTCTCATGGCTCTGATAAGCACAATGTTCTCTTCTACAGAAGGATCCTTTCTACGAAGACTTCCAGCCATAACCAGCACTGATTTGACTGCTCTCATACCGAAGTCATAATGGTCCTGCTTGGAAAGCTATTCAGAGGAAAGCTTATACAAATTGACCATCTTTCTGGCAAGTTCATCTGCTGTAACGAAACCTTCAGAATAAAGAATGATTTAGGCTATTAGTCTGTAGTCAGGGATCATCATAGCCACAGGTCTAAAGAGAGCCTTAAGATTATCAGGAAGCTCAGTTCTTCCAGCATATCCAGGGTTCATTGTGATGAAAACTCCAAAACGCAAGTTAAGCGGCATCATTTTCTCACAGAATTCAAACTCTGTTTATTTAGCTCTAATAGCAGACTAAATAGTCAAAATCTGTTGTGCAATGACTGATAGCACTTCAATGTTGATTCTGTTAAATTCATCAAAGCAAGCCCAAGCACCACCTTGAGCTAGACCAGAAAAGAATTTCTCCATCATTTTGACATCAAGACCGTCTGAGCAGTTGAAAACGACGCACTAAACAGCGAGAGCCTTAGCGAGGTCCTTAGTAGTTTCAGTTTTACCAGTACCAGCAGGTCCAGCTGGAGCACCACCATAATTCATATGGAGAGCACCAGTAAGTGTCATGTAGCACTTATCAGTAAGAGGGGTGATCACAAGACGAGGTCCATTACCGAGGTATTCATAGCCATACCTAAATCTTGTGTTTGTCTGACGGGCAAAGCAGTCAAAAATTTCTTCCTCAACATTCTCCCAATAATATCTCAGCTGCTTTTGCCACTCAAAATCATTCATAGTTTCGACTCTGCTTTTTATCATACCGCGCACGACTTCTCTTGCATGCACATCGATCACAATAAGAGCACCCATTAGAGTTCTTTGCTGGCTGTTGAGCTCACCTCTAACCAAATCAACCATCTTATTTATTTGAAGAATCGAGAATTGAAGGAATTCCTCAAGGGCTTTTCTGTTTTTGCCCTTCATTATTTCAGTGATAGCGGCAGTGACACCAGTTGTCCACATAATTTGATCAATCGTAATAACTGGCTATGCAGGATAGTTAAATAGCCACTCATTTCTTTCTATTCCGTTAGCTGGATACTCAACTAGAGATTTTTTTGTGATATCCCAGAGAGTGGTGATCATCATTCTCTCAATGTCTTTGAGCCAGAATTCGACATTACCTTCAGCCTTAACTCCACCAGAGAATTCAACATATTCAAGCTCAGCACTCCACATACCAACAATATCTCTTGAATTCTTTACTGGAGTGAATTCAATCTTAAGGATGCTATCAAAGCACTTGCGAAGGAAAGGCTGAACTGCTTGCACATTTCTAGTCTGTGACAATATTTCAAGAAGCTCGTCATTAGTCAAGAAATAGAAGCGCGCGAATGCAGATCTCTTGGTCTCCAGATAGTCTTCAAGGGACTTTTAAATGTCTTCTAGAGTTTTGTTAGAGTTTTGGAAGCGGCCCAAAAGAAGAGGATTCTTTGTCACATTATATATTTATGGATATCCCTTGTAGAGTTTCATGTGATCTTTCCAGAATTTGTCGACAGCTTGGAAAAGCTTTGCTTCTTAAGGAAGCTGCTTTTGGATATCCTCAGCATTGAAAATGTTCTCGAGGTACATCCACTGACGTTAAAAGGTTAGCCATTCATCAATCACATCAGCAATATAACCAAGATGCTTCTCCCACATTTCAACAGCTCCTCTAATTTCAGCGACGAACTTTGATCCCATCATAGTTTAGATACTCATTTGATTATCTTCAAGTTGTACAATTGTATCTTCAATATCACCAATGATGAAACGATCTTTAGAATCTCTGTATGGCATCACAGTAAAAAGAGCCTGAGTTTCCCAGAATCCTGAGATTTCATTAAGTTGAGCATTAATAGTTGCTTCTCCACTAGCGAAAGAAGAAATTTCTTCAACTTTTTCATATTCAAGGTCGATCTTGAAGTCAAGCAATGTTTTCAGATTGAAAGCATTAAGGGCAGGAGTCTGTTGACCAATAAGGCCGAATATTTTCTCCCAATGCTTTTGTTCTAATGCTCTATTACCAAGGGCAAGGATCAAGTTATTGTTCACTCCAAATTCCTTAACT
>Ga0157615_1023016_pt1 | contig 8744 bp, 5 predicted proteins | sample GEODES144metaT_FD_106802 | JGI IMG/M metagenome (GOLD analysis project Ga0157615, IMG submission 106802) | Eutrophic lake water microbial communities from Lake Mendota, Wisconsin, USA - GEODES144 metaT (Metagenome Metatranscriptome) | ecosystem: Environmental > Aquatic > Freshwater > Lake ... | reverse complement strand
TTATCTGCTTTGATTGCTGCATTCAACGTAGCTGCAGCGCTCAGAGCTACCTTCTTACCGTTCAAATAACCATCAGGGATACCAGAAACGGCATAGTACTGACGACGGCTGTCGTTATCTGTAGGGTTGTCCAGATTAAACGGATCGTTTGGAGCTGGCCAGTTCATGTGGAAGCGGACCGAAACAACATTGTTGCTCGGCATGATGACGTCCTTGAGCATTACCCCTACAGGTACGCATGGAGGACAGGTTGCGCTTGTAAATTCCTCAAGAATCGACAAACGGTCGTATGTGTTCTGCGCGCTAGCGCTGACCACACACAGTGCCGCCAAGAGGCTGAATGCCGCCGAGCGAATGAGTGCACGTGTGTTCATACACGTCTCCTGATGTAGTGAAAATTTGATGTAGAAAAGACTTGTTAAAAACTGCTCTGAAAATACGACGAGAGTAGAGTTTCTAGCACAGTTTTTCACAAAAAACTGTCCACATAGCGCCCCCTACTTCTTGCCTTGTTTCCCCTGCTTCGTTGGACGCTGCATAGGCTGGCCGGGAATAGAACGCCCTTGAGCAGCTGCCATTTCTTGAGCTTCGCGCATTTTCCGCTGCATCCAACTCTCTTTTTTCGGCATTTTCTTGAGATCTGCCAGTGTGAGCTGGTTCTTGGAGAACTTTTTCTGCCAAATTGTCTGACCAATCGCCACCACGTTGAACACGAAATAATACAGATTCAGTCCAGATGGCAGCGACGAGAACATCAGCGTTAGCATCACCGGCATCATATACACCATAGCCTTCTGGCGCGGATCTGTAACGGCCTGCTTCTGCTGAATGAACATCGTTGCACCCATAAGAAGTGCAAGTCCTGAGAACTGATCGATATTAAACAACGGCAACTTGAACGGCAGGGCAACGATCACGTCGGGAATACTGAGATCTGTGAGCCAAACCGGGAGAAATCCTTCTTGACGCAGCTCAATGTTAAGGTTGAGCACAGCATAGAGCGCGTACAAGAACGGCATCTGAAGCACCAGCGGTAGACAGCCCCCTGCAGGGTTGATCCCGTACTCGCTGTAGATCTTCATCGTTTCCTGCTGCTGCTTCTGCATGTCGTCCGGATGCCGCATCCGTACTTCATTGAGAAGGGGCGCAACGAGTTGCATCTTTCTGGCTGATTCCATCTGGCCGGTGCTAAGCGGATAGAGCAGCACCTTCATCAGCAGAGCAAACAGGATGATGGCAATGCCGTAGTTCGGGATCACATTGTGGATGAATTTGAAGGTCGGCAGCATGAAGTACTCGCCGATAGGCTTTACGATCCACTTCCAGCCAAAGTTCATGATGGATGTAAGGCCATACTGCTCAAGTGTGTCATACTGCATCGGCCCGACATATAGACGTGTTGTATAGTCGACGTCGCCATTTACCATCGGCACGTCTACACCCAGGGTATACTTTTCAATAACTCCTTCGTTGGGAGCACCGTAGCGAACACCAAACACACTTGCCTTACCGGTAAAGCCCTTTTGTGGGAGCATCGCAACGGTGAAATACTTCGAGCGAGTTGCAAGAAAATCAATGGCAGACTTCGATGTGTCGCCAGCGGGCTGACTAAAGTCGGAAGCATCGATTTCTGTTACTGAGCCCCCTTCAGAGATCATGCCGACTGCGTTGTTTGATTCGTCAACGCTGCTTCCCTCCTGGTAGCGCAGGCCGTGCTTCCATTCAACGTGCATTGCTGTTGTGCGACGATGGTATACACGCTGCATCCCACTCATCGTTATGCGCGACGTTACATCATAGGCACCAGCAACAAAATTGTACGTACGCGTGATTTGCCCACCAAACGGTGTGGTAGCAGTTGCCGTAAGCGAAGCCGAAGCCCCCTTAGGTACGCGAATCGTATCGGATGCTGTGTTGAACGTAAATGGAATTTCTCGCGCTTGCAGTGTATCAATTGGTCTGCGGGAGCTTAGCGTGTCTGGCACAACTAAGAACGAGAAACCAAACTCGCGCACACCAGGCTGGATAAGATCAACCTTAGCGCCCGGGACAAGGTCCTTGTAATATGGCTTGTAGTTATTGAGTACCCATGAACGCACCATTGCCCCGTCTGATGTAAAACGGATGGTGTAAAGGTCTGTTACCACAACAACACTTCGCTGCGGTGCCGGCATGAACTGCACAGGCGGACCATTTCGTTCAGCATTAGCCAGCGCAGAAGGGGCTGATGATGTCTGAGTAGACGCAGGCTTTGCCGGCTGTGGGTCTGCTGGACGTTGCTGCATGAACATCCAAAATGCCATAAGCATCGTGATCATGACAACAGCAAGGAGTGAGCGTTTATCCATAGTGAACGTAGGTCAAAAAAACGTGAGTGTGTTGTTAACGTTGTTTAGTGTTTGGGCGGAACAGGATCAAATCCCCCAGGATGAAGCGGATGACATCGTCCGATTCTCCTTACAGCTAGATAAGAGCCACGAATAGCCCCGTGAATGCGAAGTGCATCGATAGCGTAGTGCGAACATGTTGGCGTAAATCTACACGCCGACGGCAGCAATGGCGAAAGAACAAGCTGATACAACCTGATGATCTTGATGAATATCCAGGATATCATCGAGAGCCCCTTCGTGTAAGTTTCTGCATTCCCAGCTCTACATGGTGCTCTACGGCCGATAAGTGGATCGCCGCCGGATGCTCTGTGCCCTGACGCCATAGGCATACGATGCGCCTGCCTGAGAGCTCGACCTCGTGACGCTGATAGGCAGAACGCATTGCAACGCGCATGAGTCTCTTGATCCTGTTGCGAACAACGGCCTTGCGTGCAACGCGTTTTGGTACACCTACCCCAAGATATGCCTGAGCCTCATCTGGCTGGTTGGGCAGTATTGCTAACAAAAGCGGTCCGGACGTCACTCGACGTCCAGACCGCAGTACTTCTTCAAAGGAACGGTATCCCTTCAGTGGCCGAACGACCATTGCGGAAGGAACCCTGTATTAGCGTGCAAAGCTCACGGAGATGCGGGCACGGCCTTTTGCACGACGACGTGCAAGAACCTTGCGACCGTTCTTCGTGGCCATACGTGCACGGAAACCGTGTGTGTTTACACGACGGCGCTTACTTGGTTGATAGGTACGCTTCATGACTTCACCGCGACTGTTTGATTCTTTTGGTTAAATGTGGACGGCAAATATACAAACTATCAGTTGATATTCGTTACACCCGGTGGAAATGGATTGTTTTGTCCGTCCACCACGATCTCACCATATTGATTTTCGTATTTACCGATGTTATCAGCAAGGGCATGCAACAGGAGCTTTGCATGCTGCGGCGTCATAACAATACGCGCATGAACGCGAGCCTTTGGAACCCCAGGTAGAATGCGGGTAAAATCAACAACGAACTCTGCTGGAGAGTGAGAAATGATGGCCAAGTTGGAGTATATCCCTTCGGCTTCCTTCTCCCCCAGCTCGATCGTCATTTGCTGTTGTTCGTTCTGCTCGTTTGCCATTAAAGTTTCGATCCTTTCTCGTTTGCTTGCTTCATTTTATCAAGCATTTTGTTGCGACCATAGAGACCTTCCATGGTTCGGTAATAATCTTTATTGCTGCTGTAGACGTCCTCGAGTGCTTCGAGTTCCATGATCAGTGACTTAACCTTGGTGGCATCCTTTCGGACTTCGTACACGTTGGCAAGTTCAGAAATCACGACGTAATCGTTCCGGTACTTGGCGCTTACTCTGCGAAGCTGCTCAAATGCCTTCGCTGCATCAGACAACAGCTGCATGTATGTCGTATCTGCGACATACTTCTTGTTGTTCTCTTGCTTTTCAAGCTCTGCGCGCTGCTTAAGACTTGCAAAGTTCTTGCAGGCTGCACCGTAATCGAACAGCGCAATCTCATTCTTTGCATCGAGGTTGATGATCTCCTTGTACTGGGCAATTGCCTCTTCGTACTTCTCAGCACTGGACAGCATCGTGGCGTACTGCACGCGGGCGTTGACGTTTGACGGGTCCTTAGCGATCTGGTCCTGGAGTTCCTTTGAGGCTTCATCGGCTTTGCCGGAGAGCTGCAGCGCCTGTGCGCGCAGTGCCGAGAGCTCCTGATCAGAAGGCTTGGCGCGCATCACAGCATTGGCCCAGAGGAGCGCTTCTTCGTACTTGCCCGAGTTGTACGCGATGTATGCAAGGTTTTTCAACGGCTGCACATTGGCCATTCGAGCACGCCACTTCTCAACGTCCGTAAGTGTTGCCGGTGGATCGAAGGTCCAACCCTCGAGCACTGCTTCATTGCTTCCCTCGGCGAACGAGCTAACAATGATCTGCTTGGCATTCAGCGTAAAGGCATCACGGTAGAGCACGCCACCTTCAACTGAATCCATTTTCGTGGCAAGGGGCGTACCAAGCGCTTTAATGATGCTTCCGCGGGTGGAGCCCATAGCGATGTTCTTCGTTGCGATGGCCTCATATCCTCCGCGCTCAGCATTCCACCACTGGGTATAGGTAGCAACAGCTTGTGCGGTATCACCAAGACGCTCGTTTACTTCGCCAAGCAGCATGAGTGGTTCTGTATACTCAGGCCGCACGGCTACCGCTGTGGTGAGCGCCGCGCGCGATTGCTTGAGCGACTCTGTACTCTGCGATGTTGCGTACTCGTTGTACTTGGCAATGCCTTCGTTGTATGAAGCTGCGTACTTGTTATACAGCGATACGGTAATTGCATCGCGAAGACGCGGGTTAAGCGTGCTGCACGAAAGCGCGGACTTGTACGCCGCGAGCATCGAGTCCTGCTCGTTTAGCGAATCATGCGCATCGCCAAGCATGGCATAGGCATCGCATGCAGAAGGTGTCTCTGCCAACGCACCACGCAGGGCCGACTTTGCCTTCACATAGTCCTTGGCCTGCATTGCCTTCTTTGCAATCGTCATCTGTGACGACGAGCATTGAAAGCCCTGCGTAAGAACTGCAGCAGCTGTGAGCGAAACAAAGAGCAGGAGGTGGCGTTTCATACCAAGCGTTCCGACGTATTGATGAATTAGGAATGCAAAAATACGCCATTCTCCATCTCCAGATCCCTACTTCTTTGCCTGCCCCTTCAGACGCCCGTACGTTTGCTCGCGGGTTTCGCTAAGGCGACCGGCAACGAGTTTCTCACACTGATCACGTGCATCAATGACCCGCCTGCGAATCTGCTCAAAGAGAACTTGCTCCATACTACCGGGTCTTCCAAGATATCCGTTGACTTCGCCATAGAGTGATGCGAGCTTCTCCCGCAATTGCTCTTCGCCTGTAACGGCCCCCTGCTTCGTGTTCACAAGCGTCTTGTTCAGTGAGATCAGCTCGGCAAGTACCGCTGTGTCTCGGGCAACGGAGTCTGCACGTTCTATGGACTGAATAACTGATTGCAACCGTTCGGTTGTTACTGCCAAATCTTCGTAGACGCTGTACATGTTCTGTACAAGCTCGTACTGCAGACGCGTGTCCTCTGCCGAGTGCCCGAGCGTTGTGTCTGGCACAACCTTGATGGTTGTGGTTGTGATCTGGCCGGCCTTGTCGAGCTCGATGGTGTAGGTGCCGGCTGGAAGAAGCGGACCCGAGAACGTGCCGAATGCGCCCCCTACCTGAGACTTCGGAGCAATCGGCGCCTGATACGAGAGCGGAAGTTCTACGCTGTTCACACCCTTTCGGCCAGAAGCGGGAAATGTGCGAATCACCGATCCGGAAGAGTCTTTAAGCCTGATAACGAAAGCCCCCTTCACATGCTTATCACGCAGGATGTACCATAGCTGGTTTGATTGACTCTTCGACTGACCAACAAAATCAGCATCGCCACCGAACCAAGTGCTACCCGAGGGCGAGTAGCGCCGAACCGACGGCTTGGGTGGGATTACCGTTACAGGGGGCTGTTCACGTGAAACATTGATTCCACGGAGGACGTCGATATTGTCCAGCACGTACAAACTGCGTCCATGCGTTGCAATGGCAAGAGCATTCTCCTGGTCCTGCAGCTCGAGGTCGCGAACAGCTACCGGTGGGAAATTGTTTACAACATGGAGCCACGATGCCCCAGCCGAAAAGCTCATGAAGAGTCCGTCTTCCGTGCCTGCAAACAATAGGCTAGGGTTGCCGTGGTCTTGGCGCACAACGTGCGCGTAGCCGGTGATCTCCTGCGTAGAAACAACGGTCCATGTAGCACCAAAATCTGTAGTACGCACGATGTAGGGCTTCATATCTCCATACATGTGGTTATCAAGCGTTGCAAAGCACACGCCTGCCTGATGCACCGACGGCTCAAGGCTTGTTACCCATGCTCCTTTCGGAACATCGCGGAGATTGCGTGCAACGTTTGTCCACGTTGTTCCGCCATCGCGCGTTACTTGCAGGTTCCCATCATCGGTGCCAGCCCAAATGATCATCGAGTCGAGTGGTGACTCTGCAACGGTAAAGACTGTGCAATGGTTTTCTGCTGATGAGTTATCAAGAGTTAGGCCGCCATTGTCGTCCTGACCCAACTTTGAGGGATCATTCGTCGTAAGGTCTGGTGATATCCGTTTCCAATCCTCTCCAGCGTTGGTGCTCTTGTACACGTATTGGGATGCTACAAAGAGCACACCTGCTCTGTTGCCGCGCACGATAGGGGCATTCCAGTTGTACCTCAGCTTGAGCGATCCATCATCGGGCTTGGGGGCAATCGTCTTGTCTTCTCCAGTTGCAAGATTGTTGCGCACGATGTTACCGCCCTGCGACTCCCACGTAACGATGTCGGGGTTGCCCCTGTCGGGGACAACATAGAACCCGTCTCCACCTCCGACGAACTTCCAATCACCATTGGCAATGCCACCGGGCTTTGACGACGGCCCCATCCATGAGCCGTTATCTTGAAGCCCACCATAGACGTTGAACGGCATGCGGTTATCGGTAGCTACATGATAGAACTGACCAAGAGGCAGGTTACCGAAGTAACGTACAGACTTGCCTTTGTTGAAGGACTCGTACACACCGCCGTCGGTGCCGAGGATGATATGGTCAGAATTTTTCGGGTCAACCCAAATGGCATGATGGTCGCTATGCGCGCTGGTTGCTGTTTGGCTAAATGACCCAGCCTGATCGTCGCTGCGGAATAGTTGGATGCCGCATTTGTAGAACACGCTGTCATTGTTGGGGTCGCATACGATGCGGGAGAAATAGAACGGACGGATGTCAACGGCAGAACCTGTGTATCTCCGAGTCCACGTCTTTCCGCCGTCGGTGCTGACATACATGCCGGACTCTCTTGCCTCTACGCTGGCAAAGATCAGTTCAGGGTTCTTCGGTGATCGTGCAAGTGCCACACGTCCCATATCCCCTTGAGGTAGCCCGGAGGTAACCTTAATCCAGGTTGTCCCGCCATCGGTGCTGCGATAGATTCCACCCTCTGGCCCTCCAGACGAAAACGAATACGGCGTTCGGCGAAACGTCCACATCGAAGCCAGCATTACTTTGGGATTCTTCGGATGGATCAACACGTCTGTGCATCCCGTTCGAGCGTCACCTGGAAGTACATTCGTCCATGTCTTTCCAAAGTCGGTAGTGCGATAGAGTCCTCTATGCGGGCTATCGTGAAACAACGGTCCTGGTGCTGCGACAAACACGGTAGATGGATCCTTTGGATGAATCGCCACCATTGAGATGCGCTCTGTAGAGTCCAGCCCTGCAGACGTCCATGTACTTCCGGCGTCTGTTGTTCTGTAGAGCCCCTTGCCATAGGAAACACTGTTGCGCGTCCAGGACTCACCCGTTCCGACCCACATAGTATCCGGACGCTTCTGATCAATGCACAGCGCTCCAATGGACTGCGGGTAGTCGTCGAAGATGGGCGTAAAACTGACACCTCCGTTGATCGACTTCCAGATACCTCCGCCGGCAGCGCCGACATAGATGATCTTGGGATCTGTGTTAACAACGGCAATATCGCTCACACGTCCGCTCATAGTGGCCGGACCAATAGACCGTGGGCGTATCGCGCCCAGCATGCCGCCGGTAAATGTCTGCTGGGCAGAGATCTGCAGGGCACCGTAGAAGAGCACTACGGTGCAGAGCATTGCACTGTGTTTCATGAGATGTTCCCTGGTTTAGGGCAGAGGGTTACTTCTTGTTTCCGTCGTCGCTTGGGAATGCGAAGCGCGCATCCGGCACGTCTGTGTTGGCCTTGATGCTTGCATACGACATGGACACCATCGTTTGTCCATCAGAGCGGATCTCTACAAGCATTGGCATTTGCACGCCGTTCACGTCCTGATAGTTCGAGAACACCATCTCGACTTCGGCTTCCTGACCCATCATGCTCATCTTTTTGTCGATCTTGGCCAGAAACCACGTAACTGCATCGATATAGATAAACGACGTTTCATCATCCTTTGTCGACTTGATCTTATAGGCTGTTGAGCCGTCGATATCTTCTGTTCCAACAAGTTCAAGCTTATAGCCCTTCTTCTTCCAATCGATGAGCTCGCCGTCCATGTCGGCCTGCTCAACCATCTTCTTCACTTCTTCAGCGCCCGCCTTTTCCGGCTTTCCGCCGTTCATCGGATTCAGACTCCAGGCCGTTGTACCGTCGAAGGCCTGCACAATAGCCATGCCTTGGAAGCTCATATCCATGCGGAACTTGCTTGGACGCTTGGTGGTCTCGGTGAAATTCAATTCCATTCCCTGCGCCATCGACATTGTGCCTTCTTTCACAACTGTCGAGATTGCCTTGATTGCCTTTTC
>Ga0157615_1155115_pt1 | contig 8808 bp, 2 predicted proteins | sample GEODES144metaT_FD_106802 | JGI IMG/M metagenome (GOLD analysis project Ga0157615, IMG submission 106802) | Eutrophic lake water microbial communities from Lake Mendota, Wisconsin, USA - GEODES144 metaT (Metagenome Metatranscriptome) | ecosystem: Environmental > Aquatic > Freshwater > Lake ... | reverse complement strand
TGGGTCAGTGGGTCAGTGGGTCAGTGGGTCAGTGGGTCAGTGCGAGCCGTGCGTTCAGCCGGCCGACGCCGCGTCGAGGCTCGCCAGCTGCGCAGCCGCCAGCTCTTCGGCCTCCTGCAGGGCGATCGCTCGGCGCTCGGTCTCGTCCATCTCCTCCTTGGCCTTGCGCGCACCGTGGAAGGCCATGCCGGTTCCCGCTGGGATCAGGCGACCCACGATGACGTTCTCCTTCAGGCCGCGCAACTCGTCGCGCTTGCCCATGATGGCCGCCTCGGTGAGCACACGCGTGGTTTCCTGGAAGGACGCCGCGGAGATGAAGGAATCGGTCGACAGGCTGGCCTTCGTGATGCCCAGCAGCACATCGGCATGCGTGGCCGGCACCTTGCCTTCGCCGCGCAGCCTGTCGTTGGTCTCGAGCAACTCGCTGCGCTCGATCTGCTCGCCGGCGATGTAGCCGCTGTCACCAGTGTCGACGATCTGCACGCGCCGCAGCATCTGGCGCACGATCACCTCGATGTGCTTGTCGTTGATCTTCACGCCCTGCAAGCGGTAGACGTCCTGCACCTCGTCGACGATGTAGCGCGCCAGCTCCTCGATGCCCAGCAGACGCAGGATGTCCTGCGGATCGGCCGGGCCGTCGACGATCAACTCGCCCTTGTTCACGACCTGGCCTTCGTGCACGAGGATGTTCTTCTCCTTCGGGACGAGCTCTTCGTAGATCTTGCCGTCGGGGTCGGTGATCTGCAGGCGCACCTTGCCCTTGGTCTCCTTGCCGAAGCTGATCGTGCCGGTGATCTCGGCCAGCGTGCCCTTGTCCTTCGGGCTGCGCGCCTCGAAGAGTTCGGCCACGCGCGGCAAGCCGCCGGTGATGTCACGCGTCTTCTGGCCTTCCACCGGGATGCGCGCGAGCACCTCGCCGGGCGTCAACTCCTGGCCGTCGCGAACCTGGATCAGCGAGCCCACCGGGAAGCCGATGGTCACCGAATGGTCGGTGCCGGGGATCTTGACCTCCTGCGCCGAGGCGTCGAGGAGCTTGACCAGCGGACGTACCACCTTGGTCGAGCCCCGGCGCTTCGGATCGATCACGACCAGGGTCGACAGACCCGTGATCTCATCGACCTGCTTGGCCACCGTGACGCCTTCCTCGACGTTCTCGAACCTCGCACGACCGGCGAACTCGGTGATGATCGGACGGGTCAGCGGGTCCCAGTTGGCCAGCACGGTGCCAGCCTTGATGTGCTGGTCGGCCTTCACGTTCAGCGTCGCTCCGTAGGGAACCTTGTGACGCTCGCGCTCACGCCCGTGCGGGTCGAGCACGACGATTTCGCCCGAGCGCGAGATGACCACCAGTTCGCTCTTGCCGTTGGTGACGTAGCGCATCGTGGCATTGAAGCCGATGATGCCGTCGCTCTTGGCGTCAACGCTGGAGGCCACCGCCGCGCGCGAGGCGGCGCCGCCGATGTGGAAGGTGCGCATCGTCAGCTGCGTGCCGGGCTCGCCGATGGACTGCGCCGCGATCACGCCCACAGCCTCGCCCACGTTGACCAGGCCGCCGCGACCCAGGTCACGCCCGTAGCACTTCGAGCACAGACCGAAGCGCGTGTCGCAGGTCAGAGGCGTGCGAACCTTCACCTCGTCCACGCCGGCGAGTTCGAGCATGTCGAGCACGTCCTCGTCCAGCATGCCGCCGGGCGGCACCAGGACCTCCTGCGTCTCGGGGTGGATGACCTCCACCGCCGCGACGCGGCCGAGGATGCGGTCACGCAGGCTCTCGATCACCTCGCCGCCCTCGACGAGCGCGCGCATCGGGATGCCGTTCTGCGTGCCGCAGTCATCCTGCGTCACGACCAGGTCCTGCGTCACGTCGACCAGGCGTCGCGTCAGGTAGCCCGAGTTGGCGGTCTTCAGGGCCGTGTCGGCCAAGCCCTTGCGCGCGCCGTGCGTCGAGATGAAGTATTGGAGGACGTTCAGGCCCTCGCGGAAGTTCGCAGTGATCGGCGTCTCGATGATCGAGCCGTCGGGTTTGGCCATCAGGCCGCGCATGCCGGCGAGCTGGCGGATCTGCGCCGCCGAGCCCCGCGCGCCGGAGTCCGCCATCATGTAGATGGAGTTGAACGACTCCTGATCGACGGTCTTGCCGTGGCGGTCGACGACCTTCTCCACGCGCAACTGCTCCATCATCTTCTTGCCGATGTCGTCACCGGCCTTGCCCCAGATGTCGACGACCTTGTTGTAGCGCTCCCCGGCGGTGACCAAGCCCGAAACGTACTGCTGCTCGATCTCCTTGACCTCCTTCTCGGCGCGCTCGATGACATCGTGCTTCTCCTTGGGCACGAGCATGTCGTCGATCGCGATCGAGATGCCGGCGCGCGTGGCCAGGCGGAAGCCCGACTGCAGCAGCTTGTCGGCGAAGACCACGGTCTCCTTCAGGCCGCACTTGCGGAAGCTCACGTTGATCAGACGCGAGATCTCCTTCTTCTTCAGCGCCTTGTTCAGGTTGCTGAAGGGCAGGCCGCGCGGCAGGATCTCCGACAGCAGGGCACGGCCGGCGGTGGTCTCGACCACAGCGGTGTGGGGCGTGAAGCTGCCGTCGGCCTGGCGCACCTGCTCGGTCAGGCGCACGCTGACGCGCGCCGTGAGTTCGACCTGGTCGTTGTCCAGCGCGCGTTGCACCTCGCCGACGTCGGCGAAGACCATGCCCTCGCCCTTGCCGTTGGTGCGTTCGCGCGTAGCGTAGTACAGGCCCAGCACGACGTCCTGGCTGGGCACGATGGACGGCTCGCCCGAGGCCGGGAAGAGCACGTTGTTCGAGGCCAGCACCAAGGTACGGGCCTCCATCTGCGCCTCGATGGACAGCGGCACGTGCACGGCCATCTGATCGCCGTCAAAGTCGGCGTTGAAGGCCGAGCAAACCAGCGGGTGCAGCTGGATCGCCTTGCCCTCGATCAGCACCGGCTCGAAGGCCTGGATACCCAGGCGGTGCAGCGTCGGCGCGCGATTCAGCAGCACCGGGTGCTCGCGGATCACCTCCTCGAGGATGTCCCAGACGATCGGCGTGCCGGACTCGACCTCCTTCTTGGCGGCCTTGATCGTGTTGGCGATCCCCATCGCCTCGAGGCGACTGAAGATGAAGGGCTTGAACAGCTCCAGCGCCATCAGCTTGGGCAGGCCGCACTGGTGCAGCTTGAGCGTCGGGCCCACCGTGATGACCGAGCGGCCGGAGTAGTCGACGCGCTTGCCCAGCAGGTTCTGGCGGAAGCGGCCGCCCTTGCCCTTGATCATGTCGGCCAGCGACTTCAGCGCGCGCTTGTTCGCACCCGTCATCGCCTTGCCGCGGCGGCCGTTGTCCAACAGCGAGTCCACCGCTTCCTGCAGCATGCGCTTCTCGTTGCGCACGATGATCTCGGGCGCCTTCAGCTCCAGCAGGCGTGCCAGCCGGTTGTTGCGGTTGATGACGCGGCGGTACAGGTCGTTGAGGTCGGAAGTCGCGAAACGACCGCCGTCCAGCGGCACGAGAGGGCGCAGGTCCGGCGGCAGCACCGGCAGCACGTCCATCACCATCCACTGCGGCTTGATGCCCGACTTCTTGAACGCCTCCAGCACCTTCAGGCGCTTGGCGTTCTTCTTGATCTTGAGCTCCGAGCCCGTCAAGTCGTTGCGGATCTTCTCGATCTCCGCATCGATGTCGAGTTCTTCCAGCAGTTTCTTGACGCCCTCGGCGCCCATCAGCGCGGTGAACTCACCGTCGCCGTACTCGCCCGCCTTGGCCTCATACTCGTCCTCGGTCATGATCGCGAACTTCTTCAGCGGCGTCATGCCCGGGTCGACCACGACGTAGGCCTCGAAGTACAGCACGCGCTCGATGTCGCGCAGCGTCATGTCGAGCACCAGGCCCAGACGCGACGGCAGGCTCTTGAGGAACCAGATGTGGGCACACGGTGCGGCCAGGTCGATGTGACCCATGCGGTCGCGCCGCACCTTGGTCTGCGTCACCTCCACACCGCACTTCTCGCAGATCACGCCGCGGTGCTTCAGGCGCTTGTACTTGCCGCACAGGCACTCGTAGTCCTTGATCGGCCCGAAGATCTTGGCGCAGAACAGGCCATCACGCTCGGGCTTGAAGGTGCGGTAGTTGATGGTCTCGGGCTTCTTGACCTCGCCGAAAGACCACGAGCGGATCTTCTCGGGCGAGGCCAGGCCGATCTTGATGGCATCGAAATGCTCATCAGGGGTGAACTGCTTGAAGAGGTCCAGCAAGCCTTTCATGCTTTCTCCTTGGAGTCGTAGAGCGTGTGGGAGCGAGAAACGACGGGGGCGGGCCGCGTCAGTTCTTCTCCAGCTCGATGTCGATACCCAGCGACCGGATTTCCTTGACCAGCACGTTGAACGACTCCGGCATGCCGGCGTCGATGGCGTGCTCGCCCTTGACGATGTTCTCGTAGACCTTGGTGCGGCCGTTGACGTCGTCGGACTTGACCGTCAGCATCTCCTGCAGGACGTAGCTCGCGCCATAGGCCTCGAGCGCCCAGACCTCCATCTCGCCGAAGCGCTGGCCGCCGAACTGTGCCTTGCCGCCCAGCGGCTGCTGGGTGACCAGGCTGTAGGGGCCGGTGGAGCGCGCGTGCATCTTGTCGTCGACCAGGTGATGCAGCTTCAGCACGTGCATGTAGCCCACCGTCACCGGGCGCTCGAAGGCCTCACCGGTGCGACCGTCGTGCAGCGTGGCCTGCGTGCGCGTGGCCGTGAGGCCCTTGACGCGCGCGATCTCCTCCGGGTAGGCGATCTGCAGCATGGCCCGGATCTCGTCCTCGGAGGCGCCGTCGAACACCGGGGTGGCGAAGGGCACGCCCTTGGCCAGGTTGCCCGCCATCTCGAGCACCTCGGCGTCGCCGAGCTCGTCGATGCGCTCGCCCTTGCCGCCGGAGCGGTTGTACAGGGCGTCCAGGAAGCTACGCAGCTCGGCCACCTTGGCCTGCGCCTGCAGCATGTCGCCGATGCGCAGACCGATCCCCTTGCCCGCCCAGCCCAAGTGCACCTCCAGCACCTGGCCGACGTTCATGCGCGAGGGCACACCCAGCGGGTTCAGCACGATGTCCATCGGCGTGCCGTCGGCCATGTAGGGCATGTCCTCCACCGGCACGATCTTCGACACCACGCCCTTGTTGCCGTGGCGGCCGGCCATCTTGTCGCCCGGCTGCAGGCGGCGCTTGACGGCCAGGTAGACCTTGACCATCTTCAGCACACCCGCGGGCAGCTCGTCACCCTGAGTCAGCTTCTTGCGCTTCTCCTCGAAGGCGAGGTCGAAGCTGTGGCGCGTCTGCTCGAGAGAGTTCTTGATGCTCTCGAGCTGGTTGGCCACCTCCTCGTCGGCAGGGCGCACATCGAACCAGTGGTAGCGGTCCACCGTCGAAAGGTAGGCCTTGTCGATCGTGGAACCGCGCGGGAGCTTGTTCGGCCCGCCGTTGGCGACCTTGCCCGCGAGCAGCTTCTCGATGCGATCGAACGCGTCCGCCTCGACGATGCGGAGCTGGTCATTGAGGTCCAGGCGGAAGCGCTTGAGCTCGTCGTCGATGATCTGCTGCGCACGCTTGTCGCGCGGGATGCCCTCGCGCGTGAAGACCTGCACGTCGATGACGGTCCCATTCGTGCCCTGGTCCACACGCAGGGAGGTGTCCTTCACGTCGGAGGCCTTCTCGCCGAAGATCGCGCGCAGCAGCTTCTCCTCGGGCGTGAGCGTGGTCTCGCCCTTGGGCGTGACCTTGCCCACCAACACGTCGCCGGGGTTGACCTCGGCGCCGATGTAGACGATGCCGGACTCATCCAGGCGGGCGAGCTGCTGCTCCGACAGGTTGGGGATGTCGCGCGTGATCTCCTCAGCGCCGAGCTTAGTGTCACGTGCCATGACCACCAACTCCTCGATGTGGATCGAGGTGTAGCGGTCTTCGCCGACCACGCGCTCCGAGATCAGGATCGAATCCTCGAAGTTGTAGCCGTTCCAGGGCATGAAGGCCACGAGCATGTTCTGCCCTAGGGCCAGCTCGCCCAGGTCGGTCGACGCGCCGTCGGCCACCACGTCACCGGACTCGACGCGGTCGCCGCGCTTGACGATCGGGCGCTGGTGGATGTTGGTGTTCTGGTTGCTGCGCTGGTACTTGATGAGGTTGTAGATATCCACACCCACCTCACCCGCCACCGTCTCGGCGTCGTTGACGCGGATGACGATGCGGTTGGTGTCGACGTAATCCACGACCCCGCCGCGACGCGCCGTCACCACGGTGCCGGAGTCAACCGCCGACACCCGCTCGACGCCGGTGCCGACCAGGGCCTTCTCGGGCCGCAGCGTCGGCACGGCCTGGCGCTGCATGTTCGCGCCCATCAGTGCGCGGTTGGCGTCATCGTGCTCGAGGAAGGGCACGAGGGAGGCCGCTACGGAGACGATCTGCGCCGGCGCCACGTCCATGTACTGCACGCGCTCAGGGGACAAGAGCACCGACTCGCCCTTCTCGCGCGCGCTGACGAGTTCATCGACCAGGCTGCCTGCATCGTCGAGCGAGGCGTTGGCCTGCGCGATTACGTACTTGCCCTCCTCGATGGCGGACAGGTAGTCGATCTGGTCGGTCACCTGCCCGTCGACCACGCGCCGGTACGGCGTCTCGAGGAAGCCGTACTCGTTGAGTCGCGCAAAGAGGGCCAGCGAGTTGATCAGGCCGATGTTCGGGCCTTCCGGGGTCTCGATCGGGCAGACGCGGCCATAGTGTGTCGGGTGCACGTCGCGCACCTCGAAGCCCGCGCGTTCACGCGTCAGGCCGCCCGGGCCCAGGGCGGAGACGCGACGCTTGTGCGTGATCTCCGACAGCGGGTTCGTCTGGTCCATGAACTGGCTGAGCTGGCTCGCCCCGAAGAACTCCTTCAGCGCCGCGGAGATCGGCTTGGAATTGATCAGGTCGTGCGGCATCAGAGCCTCGGTCTCGGCCTGACCCAGGCGCTCCTTGACGGCCTTCTCGATGCGTGCCAGGCCCGAGCGGTACTGGTTCTCGGCCAGCTCGCCCACGCAGCGCACGCGCCGGTTGCCGAGGTGGTCGATGTCGTCGACGTCACCGTTGCCGTTGCGCAGGTCGACCAGGATCTTGACGACGTCCAGGATGTCCTCGTTGGACAGCGTCATCGGGCCCTCGGGCACTTCGCGGCCGACGCGGGCGTTGAACTTCATGCGCCCCACCCGCGAGAGGTCGTAGGTGTCGGCGCTGTAGAACAGGCGGTTGAACAGGGCCTCCACCGCGTCCTCGGTGGGCGGCTCGCCAGGGCGCATCATGCGGTAGATGGCCACACGCGCCGCGAGCTGGTCGGCCGTCTCGTCGATGGCCAGCGTCTGGCTGATGTAGGCGCCCTGGTTCAGCTCGTTCGTGAACAGGCAGGGCAGGTCGCGGATGCCGGCCGTGCGCAGCTTCTTCAGCAGCGTCTCGGTCAGCTCCTCATTGGCCTTGGCCACGATCTCGCCGGTGTCCGGATCGACCATGTTGCGCGCGACCACGCGGCCCACGAGCAGGTCCTCGGGCACCGACAGGTGGGTCGTACCGGTCTGCTCGAGCTGGCGCAGGTGGCGCACGGTGATGCGCTTGTCCTTCTCGACGACGACGGCACCGGTCTTGTCGGTGATGTCGAAGCGCGCGACCTCGCCGCGCAAGCGGTCGGGCACGAGCTCCATCTGCGCGCCCGCATCCATCAGGATGAAGTTGTCGTTGACGAAGAAGTGGCCGAGGATGGCCTCGGGCTTCAGGCCGATGGCCTTCAGCAGGATCGTCACCGGCATCTTGCGGCGCCGGTCGACGCGGAAGTACAGGATGTCCTTCGGGTCGAACTCGAAGTCGAGCCAGGAGCCCCGGTAGGGAATGATCCGGGCCGAGAACAGAAGCTTGCCCGAGCTGTGCGTCTTGCCCTTGTCGTGCTCGAAGAACACGCCGGGGGACCGGTGCAGCTGGCTGACGATCACGCGCTCGGTGCCGTTGATGACGAAGGAGCCGTAGTCGGTCATGAGCGGAACCTCGCCCATGTAGACCTCCTGCTCCTTGATCTCCTTGACCGCCTTCTGCGGGTGCGACTCGCGGTCGTAGATGATCATCTGCAGCCGCGCGCGCACCGCCGCTGCGAAGGTCAGGCCGCGCTGCTGGCACTCCCGCACGTCGAAGGCGGGCTTGGCCATGTTGTATTCGATGAAGCGCATCTCCACGAACCCGTTGTGCGAGACGATCGGGAACGCGGACAGGAAGGCCGCCTGCAGGCCCTCGGGCTTGCGCTTGGCGGGAGGCAGGTCCTTCTGCAGGAAGGCCACGTAGGACTCCCGCTGCATCGTCAGCAGGTAGGGCACCTTGAGGACGCTCTCGCGCTTGCCGAAGCTCTTGCGGATCCGCTTGCGCTCGGTGTAGCTGTAGCTGGGGGATGCTTGCGCCATGAAACTCTCCGTGTCGACCCAGCCCGCCTGGCCGGGTCGGGCGTGGAAGTCGGCGACTGGCTGCACAGGCCCTCCGCAGGCCCCCTTGCGGGCCCTGCCCCGGCACGGGGGCGGGCGGAGCGAACTCATCCGCCACCGCCCCGGACTGGTGCCTGATAGCTTGGTGGCAGGCCACTACCTGCCGCTGGCGGACAACCCCGGCGTTGCACCGGAGTCCGACCAAACCCGTCAGGCAGTGACGGGCGCCGAAGTCGGCGACTGGCTGCTTGGGCCTTGCGCCCAATAGCTTGGTGGCAGGCCACTACCTGCCGCTGGCGGACAACCCGGGCATTGCACCCGGGCCCGACCAAACCGGTCCT
>Ga0157615_1087442_pt1 | contig 8831 bp, 9 predicted proteins | sample GEODES144metaT_FD_106802 | JGI IMG/M metagenome (GOLD analysis project Ga0157615, IMG submission 106802) | Eutrophic lake water microbial communities from Lake Mendota, Wisconsin, USA - GEODES144 metaT (Metagenome Metatranscriptome) | ecosystem: Environmental > Aquatic > Freshwater > Lake ... | reverse complement strand
GGCTTTTTAAATAATGCTCAAATGATTCAGGTTTTATCCACAACTTATGTAGCGCCAAAGAGATCTCTCATGGTGGTGAAGGCCCATAAGCAAATTTTCCTTGTCTCTAATTCAGAAAATGGAATTCAGTTTCTGTCTGAGATGACGGATACCTCAGGCCTGATCAAAGAGGGAGAGAAGTTTGTCACAGGTACAAATTTTGATCTTAACCTTGGAAATGCTGAAACAACAACAAATGAAATTGCTTTTAAAATAAAAGAAGATATCAACGAATCAACTCCGATCCCTGAGGAAAAGGGAATCCAAGGATTGAGTGCGAAAGATATTGTGAAGTTTTCTGATGAATTAAAGAAAAAAGCTAAAAAACTTAAGCCAATTGAGTTTAACTAAAATGAAGAAATTATCTCGGCCAGTTCTAGCTATATTTCTTCTTTTATTTTCTGGACTCGCTTTCGGACAACAAACGAATTTACCAGGAGTTGCAGTCAATTTTGGTCAGGGGACTAACCTTGTTGATACCCTGGAAGTTTTACTTCTCTTTACAATTCTCACTCTCGCTCCAGCGATAGTTATTTTGTGTACTTCGTTCACACGTATTGTTGTTGTTCTTTCGTTCATGAGGCAAGCCCTTGGAACTCAGAATATGCCGCCCAATCAGCTTCTCATTGGTTTTGCTCTGTTTCTCTCAATCTTTGTGATGATGCCAACAGGTAAGTCAATTTATGAAAATACCATAAAGCCTTATCAAGCAAAACAAATCAATGGCACCCAAGCACTTACGGGCCTAGAAACAGATCTTCGTGCATTTATGGAAAAGCACGTAAGAAAAGCTGACATCGGTTTATTTTATGACGTAACAAATACAACAGCACCTCAAGACATAAAAGGTGTTCCAACACATTTTCTCATTCCAGCTTTTATTATTTCAGAACTTAAGACTGCGTTTCAAATTGGCTTTCTTCTTTATATTCCTTTTATCGTTTTAGATATGGTCGTGGCCTCGGTTCTTATGGCGATGGGGATGATGATGCTTCCCCCAATGCTTGTATCGATGCCATTTAAACTTTTACTTTTTGTGTTGGTCGATGGTTGGCAGCTTGTAACAGGTGCCATCTTAAGATCATTTAATACTTAAGGAGATCACTGATGGAAAATGAATTTGCGATTGAGGTAGTCAATCAGGCCATCAGGGTAACTTTAATGTTAGCAGCTCCAATGCTTCTTGGAGCTCTTGTGGTGGGTGTTCTGGTTTCCATTTTTCAAGCCGTGACTCAAATTAACGAGCAGACTCTTTCATTCATTCCAAAAATTCTTGTGATTATCGCAGCTCTTGTGATCTTCAGCCCATGGATGATGGAAACAATGGTGACATATACTCAAGATTTATTCACGAGTATCCCAGAATTAATTAGGCGCTAATGAACGTAACGATTACTGATCAAACTGTCTTCCTGGCCTTTTGGCTGGGCTTTTCCCGCTGGGTAGCGGTTCTCATCCAGTTACCCATCTTTGATAACGTTGTGATTCCCAATATTGTAAAGGTCCTTGCTTCCTTCCTCGTGAGTTTTGCTTTTTTTCCCTATTTAAAAGGCACACTAGTTGCAGAGGTTAATATGGTGGGTGTGGAAAATATCTGGATGCTTACGATGTTTCACACTTGTACCGGTCTAATTATTGGATTTTTGGTTAAAAGTATTATTAGTCTATTTATTGCAACAGGTAGCATTGTGACCCAACAAATTGGATTCAATTCTGTGAGCTATTTTGACCCCACTCAAGGCCAGCAAGTGGGTCCTTTTGAACGCTTAATCGAGTGGACGATGCTCATCCTAATTCTTACATCAGGTGCTCTGGTGCCGATGTTTAAAGGAGTGTTTCAGTCTTTTATTTCTGTCAATTTCTTAAATGCCGACAAATTGCTCAAATCACCTGAGTATTTTGTGTTATTCTTTAAGTCAGCTTTCAGTGCCTCGATCCTTTTGGCGGGGCCTCTGATATTTGCAAACTTACTCATGAACCTAGTCATGGGAATTGTCGCCAGAACTGTTCCTCAAATGAATGTTCTCATGGTGAGTTTTGTAGTGAATATTGGACTTGGATTACTTCTCTTCTTAGGAATTGCAGAGGAGTTTTTCACAGTAAGTTTTGATCTTTACATTGAAAAATTAGGTGAGTGGTATCAGTTTCTCTCACCATAAAGGCATAGGATGGCCGACGAGAACGACGACGAAAAAACGGAAGAGCCCTCCCAGTATAGGATTGATGAGGCCCGTAAAAAAGGTGATGTTGCTTCCTCAAAGGAGCTTTCATCTGTACTGCTTCTTTCCGGCTCAATCTTAACTCTCATCCTTTGTGGAGTTTTCATTTTTGAGTGCTTCTCTGAATACATCGACTGGCTTTATCGACTAGACTTTCGCTCCGTTTATACGCAAGAAAAATTTAATGATGTGATTTCAAAAACGGCCTGGACCCTTTTAAAGTGTGTTGGTCCTTCATTTGGTGCTTCGGTTTGTCTTGGAGTTCTTTCTCAGTTTGTGCAAATTGGTTTTCTTTATTCTCCGGAAATTTTGACTGCTGATATTGAACGAATCAATCCCATAAAAGGTTTTGGAAGACTCTTCTCCAAGAAAGCTTTGGTAGAAGCATTGAAAGGTATTTTTAAGTGTACAGTTGTGATTTTGATTACCTACTCGGTGATGAAAAATAATATAGGGTCTTTTTTAGGGTTTCTTCATTCGGATGCTGCTGCTTCACTTTCATTTGGTAAATACCTGATGGTGAAACTTGCCTTCTCAATACTTTTAGGTCTTGGGGTGATTGCCCTTGCTGACTTTGCTTGGGAGAAGTGGTCCTATCGTCAAAAAATGATGATGAGTAAGCAAGAAGCGAAAGAAGAAGCTAAGGAAAAAGACGGTAATCCGGAAGTAAAAAAACAAAATTCGTCAGATTCAGCGTCAGATGGCCCAAAAGCGAATGATGGATGATGTAAAGAAAGCAGACGTAATTGTTACAAATCCAACTCATATTAGTGTAGCATTGAAGTATGATGGAGTAACGATGGTCGCGCCATCTGTCACAGCAAAAGGTGCAGATCATTTGGCATTAAGAATTCGAGAAATTGCCAAAGAAAATGATATCCCGATTGTTGAAAACATCATGCTTGCTCGAACTTTATATAAAACAGTGAAAGTGGGACACGGAGTTCCTCGAACACTTTATAAAGCGGTGGCAGAAATTCTGGCCTTCGTTTACAAATTAAAACGTAAACAGAAAGCCTTAAAGTAAAGCTCAGGAAGAGCACACGAGGTAAACCATGGATAGGTTTTTAGAGAAGCTCAAAATCTTTTCTCAAAATTCAGAACTAGCAGTCGCACTTGGATTAATCATCATCCTCGGAGTCATGGTTGTTCCTTTGCCTCCAGTTGTTCTTGATTTGTTTTTAGCTTTTTCAATTGCGATCTCAATAGCGATTTTATTGATGTCCGTTTATGCGAAAAAGCCTCTGGATTTCTCGACCTTTCCAACGATTCTTTTGATTACAACACTCTTGAGACTCTCGCTTAACGTGGCTTCAACAAGAAATATTCTTCTTAATGGTGCAACAGAGGGAACAAAAGCTGCGGGACATATCATCGAAGCTTTTGGTGAGTTCGTGGTCGGAGGTAATTACGCCGTGGGGATTATTATCTTCATGATTTTAGTTGTGATTAACTTCATCGTTATTACAAAGGGTGCTGGTAGGGTAGCTGAAGTTAGTGCTCGATTCACATTAGATGCCATGCCTGGTAAACAAATGGCGATCGATGCCGACTTAAATGCTGGTCTTATCGATGATAAGGAAGCTAAAAGACGTCGAGCTGAAGTTGCTCAGGAAGCAGATTTTTATGGATCGATGGATGGTGCTTCGAAGTTCGTTCGAGGAGATGCGATCGCCGGGATTTTGATCACGGCGATTAACATTGTTGGCGGTATTATTGTCGGTGTTGCTCAAAAAGATATGGCGTTCTCAGATGCAGCGAGAACGTTTACGCTTCTAACGGTGGGTGATGGTCTTATTGCTCAGATTCCTGCCCTCATTATTTCAACAGCTGCTGGTATCATCACAACCAGAAACTCAAACTCAGAGGCCCTAGGAAAGCAAGTGAACGAAGAGTTCACGGCCCATCCGAAAGCTTTTTATATTACAGCGGGAGCGATTTCATTCTTTGGACTCATTCCAGGATTTCCCGCCCTTCCATTCTTTATGATTGGTGGCCTCATTGGTTACGCCGGATTTAAGATTGAGCAGAATAAGGAGCTCGCTAAAGTTGCGGCTTCAACAACAGCTGTTGAAGAAACTAAAGCGAAGAGTGAGACTCTTGAGTCACTTCTTCCTGTGGAACTTGTTCAACTTGAAGTTGGATACGGTATTGTGAATATTGTGGATGCTGAACAAAATGGAGATCTTCTTGAAAGAATCTCTCACATCCGTAAGCAATTTGTACTTGATTGGGGACTCATTATTCCTTCCGTTAGGATTAAAGATAATCTTGAATTAAAGCCGGGCGGCTATTCCATAAAACTTAAAGGAGTTGAGATTGCTAAGGGTGAACTGATGTCAGATCACTTGATGGCGATGGATCCTGGTACAGTGATTGAACAAATGGAAGGAATCGAGACGAAAGAGCCTGTCTTTGGACTACCTGCCATTTGGATTAATGAAGATAAAAAAGATGAAGCTCAATACAATGGCTATACAGTTGTTGATCTGTCTACAATTGTAGCGACTCACTTAACAGAAGTTCTTAAAGCGAATCTTTCTGAGCTCTTTGGCCGTCAAGAATTAGTGAAAGTTCTTGATACATTTAAAGAAGAAAACCCTAAAGTCGTCTCAGATCTCGTTCCGGATATCATGCCTCTTGGAACTGTGCTTAAAGTTCTTCAAGGTTTATTGAGAGAGGGTGTCTCTGTTAGAGACTTAAGAACGATTCTTGAAACACTGGCCGAATTTGGTACTTCTACCAAAGATGCAGATGCTCTATGTGAATATGTACGCCAAGCCCTTTATAGAACGATTACTGAAAAGATCAAGGGCTCTCAAGGAGATGTACCACTTTTCACTTTAGACAGAGGTCTCGAAGAAACTGTTGCCCGTTCAATTATCCAGACAGATCAAGGATCTCAATTAAATCTAGATCCTAAGGTGACTCAAACAATCCTTGCATCTCTTAATGAAAAAATTGAAGAAGCAACTTCTCAAGGGGAGAAGATGGTGGTTCTTTGTTCTCCAGTGATTCGTCGACATTTCAAGCGTTTGACGGAGAAATTCATTCCCAACCTGATGGTCGTAAGTCATAATGAATTAAGTCCTGAAGTTAATATTAGGTCCCTTGGTACAGTGAGGCTGTAATTAAATGTTTGTTAAGAAATTCGAAGCAGACACCTTAGAAGAAGCGCTTAAAGCGGTCAAAGTTGAACTTGGGCCTGATGCGATTATTTTAAAAACTGTCACCAACAATGGGATTAAAGGTGCTTTTAAAAAGAAGCGCATTGAAATCACGGCCGCTATCTCAGAAAAGAGTTTTGAGAAAAAGGCAAAGGTGGATAAAGTCTTGAACACTGATCAAAAAGAAGCTTTTTACCAAAAACCAGCAAACGTTATCAAAGAGACAATTACCAAATACAATGGTCCTGAAGCGACTTCAGGTTCTGGTTATGGATCCATGGGACTTAATAAAGTTGTCAATACAATCGCTAAAGGCTCGGCAGGACTTTCTGATATCACAACCAAAACTTCTGCCATGATAAAAAATAGTCTCGACGATTTTTTAACAGATGGTGAGGATTCTGGATTTGATATCGATTCCTCTGACGAAACCCCTGTAAGAACAAAACCTTCAAGCCGTGGGAAATATTCTGAACCACCCATCCAAGAAGCTCCACAGGTCGCAGTAAAACCGAGGTCAACCACGAAGACGGTTGTGGAAGATAGTGTAGAGATATCTCCCAATAGTCAAAGAGAGCAGCGAGTTCAAGCGCAGTCAACTCCGACTGGCGTTGTGAGCCGTGAAGCCTATAATGAGTTAAAGCAAGAACTTCGTACGACTCAACATAAGATGGAATTACTAGAGCAAAAAATTTTAGAATTGAGTCAGAATTATCAGTTTAATCAGAAACATCTGAATGAAGCGAAGGGAATTTTTCAACTTCGCACGACTCTTAGAACGCTTGATGTAGATGAAGCTCATATTATGGAGCTCATTAAAAAAGCCAATTATGAGTTATCAAAAGAAGATTTAGAAAATCCAGATGTTATTTTTGAATTTGCTCTTCAAGAAATGGCGAGTTCAATCAATACAGCGATCCCTTTATTTGCAAAAGTTGAAAATGGGGATCCAGTTGTGACCGTGCTTCTCTCTGAAGCAGCCTCGGGCCAGTCAACAATGGGAACGAAAATTGCTGTTCTTAAAAAAGATGTCATACTTGTTCAGTTCTCTCAGGATGCGCAGAACAATGCCTCGACTGATTTTGCAGCACAAGTATTTGGAATAAAAATTGAAAAAGTTCAAAATTTCTCGGAAGTCGTTGGACTTTGTCGTAAAGCGATTGAAAACGGCAAATCTGTCCTAGTGGATGTGCGCCTCAATAATAAATCAACAGATGAAACAAAAAAATTCATTGAGACATTAAAACGTGGTTTTCAACACGTAGAAGTTCTATGCACACTTTCTGCAATTCACTCAGAACTTTATAATCGAAAAATAATTGCCCGTTACAAAGATATTGCTGACGGTGTTATCATTTCTCATGTGGATCTCTGTATGAACTTTGGAGCTCTTTTCAATGTTCACAAAGCCCACAATAAAATACCTTTAAAATTTTTCGGAACTGGACCTGTGGTCCCCGATGATATTGAAGGAGCAACAGCTGAAAGATTAATGTCAGGACTCTTTCAGTTTTAAAAAAGTCTTTTGGTTTTTTAGTGATCAGACAGGATGTCAGATCAAAATCAAAAGAAACTTGGTGCAAGAAACAGGAGGTTTATGCACAAGACAAGCGAATGGTTACAGTCGTTCAGTTCAATCCGAAATGAAGCTAAAAATTCTGAATTAAATCGTGACAGAACTCCCACTTGTACAAAAATTTCTATTACTGGTGGTAAGGGTGGAGTAGGTAAAACTTCAATCGCTCTAAAAACTGCTCAAGAGTTCGCTTCAGCAGGTTATAAAACTCTCTTGATTGATTGTGACTCTAATTTATCAAACACTGCGATAAAACTTGGCCTTCCTCTCGAAAATAAATTTGAAAAAATACTTTCTGGTGAAATGAGCTTTGATGAATGTCTTATTCGTCGTGGAAATTTTCATCTTCTTCCAGCTTGTAATGGATCGGTTGAGTTATTTGAATCAAAATTAAATTTTGATGAAGTGATTATTGATATCATCACCTCTCATGAGCATGAATATGATTATATCCTTCTCGATTGCCCTGCGGGTGTAGGCCGAGACGCTCTCACTTTAAACGCCTATTGCGATCACAGATGGATTGTGGTGACTCCAGATAAATCTTCCATCACGGATTCATATTCACTGGCAAAACTTCTCTCACAGCGTTTTGGAATCAAAGAAAATCACCTTTTGGTGAATATGTATCAGAATGAAAAACAATTTCAAAAAGTCGTCTTAACCTTGAGTGAAACTATCGAGAACTTCCTTGGAGCGAGAACTATGATCCTCGGAGGTATTCAAAAATACGATGTGTCAGCTGAAGGATTTGATACTTTTTTCCTCTCTGAAGGCAAAAATGAATTTCACCGGAACTTCGTTAAACTTTTATTAGGGTTCACCGAAAAAGCAGGTGGACCACTGAACGCTCCAAGAAAGAGCGTAAGTCAGATGGCCTACGAACACGACGTTCACTAAACGGTAAAAAGCAGGGAGAGCTCAAAAATGTCATCACTTACGGCCAAACTTAAAAACTTAAAAGACTACCGCTCAACAGTTGATCCAAAAGTTAAAGATGAGATCATCCTTGAGTACGCTCCTCTCGTTCGCTATATCGCTCAAAAAATTGCATCAAGACTTCCACCAAATATTGAACTCGATGACATGATTTCATGTGGTGTTATTGGTCTAATGGATGCTATTGAAAAATTTGATCCATCTCGTGATAACAAATTTAAAACTTATGCCGAATTCCGTATCAGAGGAGCGATTCTTGATGAACTTCGCTCTCAGGACTGGGTTCCTCGTTCAGTTCGTGAAAAAGCAAAAGTTGTAGAAAAAGCATATGCTCAATTAGAAAAAGATTTTGGTCGTCCAGCGACTGATGAAGAAATGTGCGAGCATCTTCAATGTTCAATGGATGAGTTCCATGAACTCATTAATAAATCAAAATCAGTGTCGCTCATGAATATTGACGATGCAGCGACAATGAGTAAAGGCGATAAAAAACTCATGGTGTCTCTTATGGAGACATCACGAGGGGCCAATCCACAGACAGCTGTTGGATACAAGCGTGCCCAGGAAATTATAAAAGAAGGGATTAAAACTCTTCCAGAAAAGCAGCGTTTGGTTCTCTCTCTTTATTACTTTGAGGATCTTAACCTTAAAGAAATTGGCCAGGTTCTAGATGTCACTGAGTCTCGAGTTTCACAACTTCACACTCAGGCCATTCTAAAACTAAAGGCAAAACTTCGTAATCAATTCGAATCCTACGAGGATTTGGCGAGCTAAGATAAACTTTCCAGTCCAAAAAAGTAAAAAGCCTGAGAAGAACTCTCGGGCTTTTTTATTTTAATGCGGGACTATCCAATCCATTCATTTATGTCAGACAATTAAGTATTGGAAAAG
>Ga0157615_1022392_pt1 | contig 9300 bp, 4 predicted proteins | sample GEODES144metaT_FD_106802 | JGI IMG/M metagenome (GOLD analysis project Ga0157615, IMG submission 106802) | Eutrophic lake water microbial communities from Lake Mendota, Wisconsin, USA - GEODES144 metaT (Metagenome Metatranscriptome) | ecosystem: Environmental > Aquatic > Freshwater > Lake ... | reverse complement strand
GCAGACGCCATGACCATCAACCTGAGCGCAGTTGGCTCGACCGCTGATGCCACCGTTACGGTGAACGGCGTCGAGAACATCACGGTCAATGCGAGCGGCGTGGGCGCCATTCTGGCCAACGGCACCTCCGTTGGCGCCATCATCGCGAGCGATGCGCTGCGCAGCCTGACGGTGGTTGGCACTGGCCAGACTGTGCTTGAAGCCAACATGGCTGGCGCTGGGACCGGCACGACCGGTGTCACCGCCACGATCGTCGGCTCGGCTGGTGCGGATATCTTCAGCGTCCGCGTTCCGGCGGCTGCTTCGAAGCTTAGCGCTGATTTCGGCGCTGGTGACGACACGATCGATATCACGCAGGCAGACGCCGCTCAGACCATTGCTGGCGGCGCCGGTACCGATACCCTGATCTATGCGGGCACCGCTACTGCTGCTGCGACGGCCACTGCAAACATCACTGGCTTCGAAAACGTGATCATGAATACCGCTGTTGACTTCGCTCTGGCGACCAGCAGCCTGCGCTACGTTGGCGTTCCGGCGGCCGGCACCTACACCGGCCTCGCTGCCGGTGGTGTTGTGACGCTTGAAAATGGTGGCTCGCTCACCCTCGCCAACACGGCGCTGACGGGCACGACCGATGCAGTTACCTTCAACGTTGGTACGGCTACGCAGGGCACGGCGGCAACCACCCTTGCGACCGGTGCGACCATCGCTGCCGGTACGTTCGACGTGGTTACGGTCAACGCCATCGCCAGCTCGGCCGTCCTTTCGTCCGCCTCCGCTACGTTCAGCGTGTCGGGCGCTACGCTCAACACCGTCAACCTGAACTCTTCGCAGGGTGTGGTGCTTGCTGTCGGCGGCGCTGCGCTGACCACCATCAACGCCTCGGGTGTTGCCGGTAACTTCAGCTCGACCGCTGCGACTTCGACCACTGCTGCACTGACCATCACTGGCGGTGCTGGTAACGACTCCATCAGCGGCGGCGCGCTCGGCGATAGCCTCGTTGGCGGCGCTGGTAACGACACCATCACTGGTGGTATTGGCGCTGACACGGTGACGGGCGGCGCTGGTGCCGACGTGTTCGTGATCGCGGCCAACCCTAATCCTCTGACGACTGCAACTGCGGTCTCCTCCGCAACGGTCACGGACACCATCACAGACTTCGTGAGCGGCACCGATCGTCTGCAGTTGGGTCAGCCAGTGACGGCGTTCGTCGGCAACGTGGCTAACATCCAGCTCGGTCTGGCTGCCATGACGGCGGCGAACCAAGCGTTCTTCGTGACCAGCGAGAACACGCTGTATGTGGTTGCTACTCAAGGCACCCTCAGCGGCACCGACACCATCGTCCGTCTGACGGGCGTGACTGCGCTGACGGCTGCCGATCTGGCGATCGGCTCTTCGGCTGGCGGTGCTGATCTGACGCTCACTGCTGCAACGCAGGGTCTGACTGTTGCCGGTGCAACGACTGCGGGTGTTGCTCGCAGCACGGGCTTCACTGGCGCAATCGCTACGACTGGCTTCAACGACACCATTCGTACGAATGTCGGCAGCGCGTTGAACTCTGACGTAAACGCAGGCAACGGCTTCGACGAACTCGTCATCTCGGGTGGTGGCACCAGAAACGCTGCCAGCCTTGATGGGTTCGTTGGCTTCGAGCGCTTCACGCTTGCGCCAACCACTGTGACTGGTGGCACGACTGATGACTTCTCCATCACTCTTGACGCAAACAACGTAGCCGCTGGTGGAGTTCTCGAGGTCACAGCGGCTGGCCTAACCACAAATGCGGTGTTGATTTCTGCTGCCGCATTTGGTGCTACCCAGCGCGCCAATATCACTGGCGGTGCCTCGGCAACTCTCGTTGACACCCTGACCGGTGGTGCCGGTAACGACACCATCAGCGGTGGCGCCGGTAACGACAGCATTGTCGGCGGCGCTGGTAACGACGTCCTCAACGGTGGCGATGGTGACGACACCATCACTGCGGAAGGCACGGACAACATCGATGGCGGCGCCGGTAATGACGTCGTGATCGTGGCCTCTGCCATTGGCGGCTCTGCAACTGACCGTGCAACGGTCACGCTCGGTGCCGGTGTTAACTCTCTGACGCTCAACAACACTGCAAACATCTCCAACGCCGATGTCACCGCGACGGGCGGTGTCTATGGGATTACGGTTGGTGCAGCGGGAGCCGCAACCGTTACCATGACGCCGGGCCAGTTCACTGGCGCATTCCAAGTGGTACGGACCAATGCTACAGATCGTATCAACTTCTCGACCAACGGGACGGTCAACGCATCAGCGTCGACTGTCGCTGTCTTCGGGCTGAGCGCTGGTACGGCTGGTACGGGAGCCAACACGTTCACTGCTGGTGCCCAGACCACAATTATTGGTGCTACTGGTGTCGATACGATCAATGTTGCCTCGGGTACTAATGCGCAGAACTTGCTGGGCGGAACGGTGACGGGGGATACCGGTGCCGACGTGATCAACGTGACGGGCAATGACGCTACGACCGTAACCATTGCGGCCACAGTGACTGGCGTTGAGACAATCACGTTCGCCTCGACCACGGGTAATGTCAGTGTTACGACCGACGCAGCGAACGCGACTGCAACCCAGTCGCTCACGGTCACCGCGTCGTCGCTGACGACCGGTAAGCTGACCTTCAATGGCTCCGCTGAAACCGACGGTAGCTTGATTGTTACCGGTGGTGCTGTTGGTGATACGATCACTGGTGGTTCGGTTGCCGATACCCTCACCGGCGGTGCGGGTGCTGACGTCCTTATCGGTCGTGCTGGTGCGGATAACATCGTTGGCGGTGCTGGTGCGGACTTCATCTACGGCGATGGCCACGGCACCAAATCTGTGGCGGCGTTTACGATTGCCGTGGCGGCTGCCGGTGGATCGGTTGTGTTCAATGTGCTTGGTACTGACTTTACCATTGAAGCGACGGGCACTGCGTCGCAGCAGGCTACCGCACTTACTGCTCTGATCAACGCTTCGGGTGTTGCGACCGCGGTTGCGAATGGTGTGGCTGGTGGTGTTGTCGTCACTGCCCTTGGTGACGGGAACCTGTTGGGTGTTGCTGGTGGTCTTGCGAGCAACATCACCGTCCGCTCAACAGGGACGGTTACTACCGCTATGTCCATCACCGACGGTGGTGACGGCGGTACCGATGCCCAGACTGTCGGTGGTACGGCTGCCTCGGTTGAGATCTTGAATGGTGGTCTGGTGGCTGGTGCAATTGGCGCAACTCCGGGAGCCGATGTTATCAACGGCGGTGATGACGCTGACTTCATCAGCGGCGGCGGTGGTGCCGATACCATCACTGGTGGTGCCGGGGCCGACGTCTTCGTGTTCTCGAGGGAGATGTCCAACCTTGGCAGCCTCGCGTCCATCACGGATTACCGTGCGACGGGTGCCGGTACTGATACGATCAACTTGACCGACGTTATTGCTGCTCGCGGTAGTGTTGCGACCGTGCAAGACTTCTCGACAGCGGCTAGCTTGGGCGCTGCTCTGAACCTTGCAGCTGCAGGTAACACTGTCGCTAACGGTTTGGTGGTCTTCATGTTCGGCGGTAACACCTTCATGCTTGTTGAGACCGCCGACGCAGCTGCGAACGTCTACAACTCGGCTGACTTCTTGCTGCAGCTGAATGGCACGCCATTCACGACAGCAACGGCACTGGGTGCCATCGGCGTGGACTTCATCGTCGGCTAACTCGCAATGACCGTGGGGTCGGCTTCGGTCGGCCCCATAGTCTTTGCGTACCCGCAGGCACTGGCTCAGCCCGGCGCCATGCAGAATTCCCGGAGGCTTGCCTTCGGTTCGGTCACCGGGCGGATCACTCTGCCCTTCGTGCCCGTCGCAAATCTAAACGGTTCAACTTCCCCGCGGCTCGAAAGGGCGGCGGGGATTTTTCAACACAAAAGGACTTACCTGTGACCACTGATCAGACCATCTCCATCGACGGCGTGGACTATGCGATCGATAGCCTGAGCGAGAACACCAAGGCGCAGCTTATCAGCCTGCAGGCAGTCGACCGCCGCATTGCCACTGCGCAAGAGGAGCTCGCCATCCTGCAGACCGCCCGCATTGCCTACAGCAACGCCGTGAAGCAGGAACTGCAGACCCAGTAATGTGTGCGCTGGCCAGGATATCGGCGCAGCTGTCACGGGCACCAATCTGGGCCACTCACAAACGGACATGTCAGTTTAAGACCATTATTGGTTCGTTTTCGGCTGTTATTGCCGGTGACGCTGTGGCATTCAGTCCAGTATCTGAAGTTTGTGGTGACAGCGTACGTTTGAGACGCTAGATCGACCGGGCACGTAATTAGTGAAACCCGCTCCGGAAAATTTTGGCTGACAACCGTAGCCTCTCCGCGCGTCAAGAGTTACCGCGCCGAAGCGGTTGGGCTCTAGACATTTTGTTGCCTAAAGGCGCGGCTTGCTCGACGTTTAGATGCCTAGCGAGAAGTGACTTGTTGATAAGTTTTATGTGCCAGCGTCCAGATTTCAGGAGGGTTTTCAAAGGAAATCGTCCAAGGATATCTGGCGCGTCATCAGTGCTGCTGTCTACGTTGGCTATTTGCCTCGTGTTGGCAACTGAGACCGTTGCAGCCCAAAATGTTCCTGGCCAAGCGGTTAATGGTCAGTCCTACGGGCCGCCCCGTCCCGACATCGTTTCACCAAGCCCGGACATTGCAAAAGTCGGGCCGGTCGCGCCCGGAATACCTGCAGCCTTGCATGAGCTGGCGGTGACGACATCGGCGGCGCACCCACAGATTAAGTCAGTCGAAGGTCGGATCCGTGCCGCTGGCTATGACGTGCGTGGAGCAAAGTGGCTGCGCTTTCCAAGCCTTACGGTCGAGGCCCTGGCAATTACAAAAGGCAGCGTGAATGCAGCCCAGGACGGTACTGTCCTTAATGCCGTTATCGAGCAGCCAATTTGGGCAGGCGGCCGCATCAGTGCAGCTATCGACCGCGCCAAAGCGCAGCTCCTCGTTCAACGAGCCGGCCTCGACGAGGTTGCACGTGATTTGTCGCTGCGGGTGGTCCAAGCGTACTTCGAAATTGCAGCCGCTGCCCGGCGGACCGAGATACTGAAGGATGCTCTGGCAAGGCATCGCGAACTCTCAGATACTATCGGACGTCGTGTGGAGCAGCAGATCAGTCCGCGGTCGGACCTTGACCTTGCCATGGCGCGTGCCGCCCAAATTGAGCAGCAACTTGCCCTCGCCCAAGCCCAACGCAGTGGTGCAGTAAACACCCTGTCCGAGCTGACCGGTGATGCCAACATGCTACTGGGGGATGTGCCGGCCTATGATCCCGCCTTTCATCACCCTTCGGAAGTTGGCGCCGTTGCAAAAGCGCTGGCTTGCGACCCGCGCAGCGCGCGCCTGTCTGCAGAATCTGTCGTGGCGCGAGCCGAACAAAAGTCGGCAAAGGCGGCGCTGCTGCCGCAGTTGATCGGGCAATTGTCCAGCAACGAAGTGCTCGGCGAACGCGTCGGGTTGGCGCTACGCGCCCAGACGGGTAACGGGCTCTCTCAGGCTGCGGCCGCGCAAGGAGCCGGCGAGAGGGCCCAGGCGAGCGAACAAGCAATTGTCTCGGCGCAGCGTGAGCTCCGTGAAGCATTGCGCTTGGACTTCGTGAACAACTCAGCGGCGCGTCAGCGTATTGGCAGCGCTGCCACGGCGGCGACAAGCTCATTGTTTGTCGTTGAATCCTATAAGCGCCAATTCATTGCCGGCCGCCGCACTTGGCTCGACGTGATGAATGCGCTGCAGGAATCAACCAATATGCGCTTGGCCACAGTCGATTCTGAAACCAGTGCGCAGCTGACAACTGCGCGTATCGCCTTGCGCACCTGTACTTGGCAGCCACGGTTGTTGACGGACGGGACGGAGCCCAATCATGGCTAAAGATAATCAACTCATCGCGGCGCTTGATGCCTTTGCTGTGGCCAAGGCCGCTTCATTGCCACCTGGTTGGGAAAGTGAGGTCGATGGCGAAAACTTGCCTGATGGCATGGCCGCACTCGCTGTCTTGTGCGCCCGGCTTGGCTGGCCCGCGCCCCAGCAAATATCTACGAGACCGAGGCCTGACCAATTTCCGTTGCTGATCTGGTCGCCGAAGGACGACTTTGGTGTTGCTGAACAGTGGAACAGTGAAACAACGCTGCGGATGCGTAGCTTCGTGGATGTGGTGTGCGCTTATAGCGACGATCTGGTCTTTTTCGACCTTGCTTTCCCTGATCCGTTGAACACTGATACACCTGAGGCTGCTGTTTCGATCTTCTGGGGCGCCATCAAGCGGCGCCGGAATGTGTTGCTCACAGCGACCCTGGCTACGGTCGTCGCCAATATCCTTACCCTGGCCACGTCCCTTTATTCCATGCAGCTGTTTGATCGGGTCATTCCGCTTGGCAGCTTCTCTACCTTGTGGGTTTTGACGGTTGGCGTCTTGATTGCGCTCGCCCTTGATCTTGTCTTACGCACAACGCGCGCCTTGCTGGTTGAGCGGGAAGCTGCGGAAGTTGATGCCGAGGTGTCCGAGTATTTCTTTGCGCGCGCTCAGGCTGTCCGACTCGATGCCCGTCCACCTGGCATCGGCACCATGGCCGCGCAACTTAAGGGTCTCGAGCAGGTCCGTAGCATCATGTCGTCTGCGTCGCTTTTCGTGATGGCCGATCTGCCCTTCTCGTTGCTCTTTATCGTGGTTGTCTTCTGGATCGGCGGCGCCGTTGCGCTGGTGCCAGTGGTGTCGCTGCCGTTTGCCCTGATCGTGGCGTTTATGATTGCCCGGGCCCTTCGCGCGGGGACCGAGAAAGCGCAGGTGAGTGGCAATCGCAAGAACGGTATGCTTGTTGAATCGTTGGACGCTGTAGAGACAATCAAAGCAAATCGGGGCAACTGGTTCATGCTGGCGAGGTGGAGCCGTCTGATCCGTGAGATCCACCACCATGAAGATCCCATTAAGCGCACATCCGCACTAGCATCCTCGGTGTTCTCTTCACTGCAGCAAGTGTCCTACGTATTACTGATGGCCATAGGCGCCTTTGAAGTGGCACAAGGCCGCATGACGTCGGGCGGACTGCTGGCATGCTCCATCATAGCCGGACGGATCAATGGCCCGCTCATCAGCATGCTGCCCAACCTAATCGTGCAGTGGGGATACGCGCGTTCCTCGCTCAAGGCGCTTGATGCCATCCTTGCTCTGCCGGTGGACCGTAGCACGGGCCAGGGCGCTCTTCGCCCCGAACGCCTGTCAGGGAGCCTGATCGTTGAGAAGCTCAAATTCAGTTATCCTGGCACGCGTGAGGGCATGGATATTGCGCGGCTTGAGATAAAATCAAACGAACGTGTGGCGATCATAGGCGGCGTTGGTTCGGGCAAGTCAACCCTGTTGCGCTTGTTAGCTGGCCTCTATCTGCCGAAGGAAGGTTCCATACGACTTGGCGGGCTCGATGTATCGCAGATTGCTGACGACATTCTGCGCGCCCACGTCGCTTATCTGCCTCAAGAATACCGCCTCGTGAACGGGACCCTGCGTGAGAACCTCGTAATGGGGCTTGGCAATATCTCGGACGAAGACCTGTTGCAGTGCGCCCAACGCACGGGTCTGGCCACCATGATTGCGGGCCATCCCAAGGGTCTTGACCTTATGCTGGCGGAAGGGGGAAGGGGCCTGTCAGGCGGACAACGTGGTTTGGTGGGCATGACGCGGCTCCTCCTTGGTCGGCCCGGCTTCATGCTGCTCGATGAGCCAACGGCCAGTCTTGATCAAACTACCGAGCAGATGGTCATCAACAGCGTGATTAGCCAGATCGGTCCTGAACAAGGCCTTGTGCTTGTAACTCACCGACTGCAGCTGTTGTCAGTCGTCCAGCGTGTAATCGTGATGGCGCAGGGGCGCATCGTGCTTGATGGCCCGACCGCAGACGTCATAGCCCAGCTCACCCCCAAGCGGCCGGGCCCGCAGGCGGTGCCTGCCACCGCGGCGCCAGCACAATGATGATGAGTTGAATATAATGGAAAAATTGAAATCGATCCGGCTATCGAGCTGGATCATTATCACCTCAGCCGCGGCTGTTTTGTCGTTCTTCCTATGGGCAGAGTGGGCAGAAATAGACCAACTCACGCGCGCCATGGGTAAGGTCATCCCAGTCGACAAAGTGCAGGTCATTCAGACTGCTGATGGCGGCGTTGTGGAGGAAATGCGCGTTAGGGAAGGTGATGCAGTTCGCAAAGGTCAGCTGCTGGTGCGCATTGATCGCGTCAAAGTGCAGGCCGCTGTTGGAGAAAGTCAAGCCAAGGTGGCTGCTTTCAGGAGCATCATGTCCCGTATTGAAGCTGAACTATATGACCGCCCACTGAATTTTCCCGCAGAATTGCGATCATACCCAGATTTCATCGCGAACCAAACGGCCTTGTTCACAAAGCGCCGCCAGGCGATTTCGTCTGAGATTGCCGCACTGGAAGCGGTAAAGCGGCTGATGCAGCAGGAACTTGAGCTCAATATCCCGCTGGTTTCAAGCGGTGATGTCGCCCGTGCCGAGATTATACGAATGCAGCGCGGGATTGCCGATGTTCAAGGGCAGATTGTGAACAAGCGAAGCAAGTACCAGCAGGATCTCCAGGCAGAGTTTGCTAAAGTCGAAGAAGAACTAGTCAGCGCCCAGCAGATACTTGCCCAACGCATGGACGCACTCGCGGCCACAGAACTACGTTCGCCGGCTAACGGCATTGTCAAGAATGTTCGCTTTACGACTGTCGGCGCCGTGCTCCGCCCCGGGGATGAAGTGATGCAGATCGTGCCCACTGGAGAAAAGCTTATAGTGGAGGCTCAGGTCTCGCCCCGTGATATCGCGTTCATCAAGGTCGGGCAAAAGGCATCGGTTAAATTCGATACGTTCGACAGTGCAATTTATGGTTCCGGCGTTGGGGTCGTTTCCTATGTCAGCCCAGACACATTGGTGGAGCAACGCCCTGATGGCGAAAGCGCCACGTATTATCGCATCAACCTCGACGTCGATATCAGCGAAATGCGTCCCAAGCGTGACAATGAGCAGATCATTATTCAGCCGGGGATGACCCTTACAGCGGAGATCAAGACTGGTGAAAACACGGTTTTAAGATACCTGACAAAGCCAATCTTGAAGACCGTGTCGGAATCTTTGAGCGAAAGGTAACTGCATTCGAAGATTAGCCAAAATTTGTTTTTCTCTGTGTTTACGAAGTGCAGACACAAAATTTGACACGGTCCTGAAAATGCATCTGGCGAGACTGAGAGCTCG
>Ga0157615_1417612_pt1 | contig 9346 bp, 16 predicted proteins | sample GEODES144metaT_FD_106802 | JGI IMG/M metagenome (GOLD analysis project Ga0157615, IMG submission 106802) | Eutrophic lake water microbial communities from Lake Mendota, Wisconsin, USA - GEODES144 metaT (Metagenome Metatranscriptome) | ecosystem: Environmental > Aquatic > Freshwater > Lake ... | reverse complement strand
CCAGCCGCTTCGATTTTAGCTTTTGCCGATGCGGTGATCGAATGAGCGTGAACAGTCAGCGCTGTGCTAACTTCGCCTCTTCCTAATACCCTTAACACACCGTCGTTTTGAGTGATAATTCCTGCGTCCATCAGCGACTCAAGACTTACTACCGTGCCACTAGGTAAACCACTTAATTGGTCAAGATTAACAATTGTGAAATGTTTAGGATTAACAATTGTAAAGTGCTTAAGTTTGGGTACTCGTCTGTAAAGGGGAATTTGACCACCTTCAAAGCCAGGTCTGGTGGGACGACCTGAACGAGACTTTTGACCACGCATACCAAATCCACCGCTAGCACCTTGCCCTGCGGCAATTCCACGTCCAATCCGACGCTTACGATGCTGTGAGCCTTCTTGAGGCTGAAGATCGTCAATTCTCATAGTTTTTCCTTTCTACTTTTGGCAATAACGGCGCGAAGCGCCGTTATTGCATTAATTAAATAGCTGTTCCAGCGTAATTCCACGCGCTCTGGCAACTTCACCAAAGGTACGCAATGTGGAAAGGGCGTTAATTGCTGCACGAGCATTGTTGAGAGGACTGCTCGAACCAAGCTGCTTTGCCAAAATATTTTTGACACCAGCAAGTTCCAAAACTGTTCTCACGGCTCCACCAGCGATTACCCCAGTACCAGGGGATGCAGGACGGATGATGACCTTCGCGCCGCCACCGATACCATTAGTAGGATGAGGGATGGAGTTGCTCTTGGTCAAAGGCACGTCGATCGCATGTTTTCTAGCATCGGCAACACCTTTTTTAACGGCATTGATAACGTCAGCAGCCTTGCCAACGCCAACACCAACTTGTCCTTTCTCATTTCCAACGACCACGATCGCACGGAAGCTGAGTTTTTTACCACCCTTGACAACCTTAGTTACGCGACGGATTTGGACTACCCGTTCTTGCCATTCAGATTCTTTCTCGGTACGAGCGCGATCGCTTTTTTTGCCCTCGCGCTTACCTTTGCGTTTTTCATCGCGGTTGTTATCGCCACTGTCGCCGCTGCCACTGTCGCGACCACCACCTGGTCTTGATTCTCTATTTTCAGCCATATTTTTCTATCTACTAATTCACTGTTGGATACATTAGAAGTCGAGACCTGCTTCGCGGGCTGCTTCAGCGAGAGCTTGGACTCTTCCATGATAGAGGTTTCCACCGCGATCAAATACGACCTTGGTAATTCCTTGGGCGATCGCTCTTTCGGCAATCAAAGCACCGACCTTAGCCGAAGCTTCAGAATTAGCCGTGGAGCCGAGTCCCGTGCGAACATCTGATTCAAGGGTTGATGCAGCCACGAGAGTATGCTGAGCTACATCATCAATTACTTGCGCCACGATGTGATTGTTAGAGCGATAAATTGCCAAGCGAGGGCGTTCGGATGTGCCTGACATACCTTTGCGAATTCGCTTATGGCGGCTTATGGTTGCTTGTCTACGACTGACACTCATATTTCTATACCTTATTTTTTACCCGTCTTACCAGCCTTACGTCTGACAAATTCGCCAAGGTAACGAATGCCCTTACCTTTATATACTTCAGGTGGACGCACAGCGCGAATTTTAGCCGCTAAGTTACCAACGATTTCTTTGTCAATGCCTTCAACAACAATGAATGTGCCTTGAGGGACTTTTTTGCCAGCAGCATCTTCAACGCCTAGGGAAACTCCAACGGGAGGAACAATGTCAACGGTATGGCTATAGCCAACAGTAAGAACAATATTGCTGCCGTTCAGGTTGGCACGATAACCAACCCCTTGAATTTCCAACTTGCGCTGAAAGCCAGTGGATACACCTTCGACCATATTGGCAACTAGGGTGCGAAAAAGCCCGTGTTGTTGCCTTGCGGGACGAGACTCATTGGCGCGATTGACAATCAAGTTGCTTTCTTCTTGGAGAATTTCTACGGTGTTTGGCAACACACGCTTTAATTCGCCTTTCGGTCCTTTGACAGTTACCTCTTGCCCTACGATGGAGACCGCAACTTTAGGGGGAAGAGGAATGGGACGTTTTCCAATACGAGACATGTCTGTTTTCCGTTGCTTGTGATGTTATTTGCTGAATTAACAGCCTGAATTACCAGACCTAGATTAAATAATCTAAAAGATCTGAATTACCAGATATAGCAAAGGACTTCACCGCCGACACCCTGTTTACGGGCTTCGCGATCGGTCATGATCCCTTTAGAGGTGGAAATGATCGCAATGCCGATCCCACCTAATACACGGGGTAATTCTTTGGAGTTGGAGTAAACCCGTAAACCAGGTTTGCTGACTCGCTTGAGGCGCTTGATAATCGATTGACGATTTTTGCCTTCATATTTGAGGGCAACGACCAATGCACGGTCGATACTTTCGCCTGTTTCTTCAAAATCTACGATGAAACCTTCTTGTTTCATCACTCGGGCGATGCTCAACGTCATTCTTGTGGCAGGAATGGAAGTTGTTTGGTGCTTGGCAAGTGTTGCATTGCGAATGCGGGTCAGCATGTCCGAGATGGTGTCGTTGGTAGCCATCCTTATCTCCTAATTCGATCTACTTATGATTCTCTAAAGGGCATACCAACTGCTTTCAGGAGCGCACGTCCTTCTTCGTCCGTGTTGGCAGTGGTAATGATGGAAATATCAAGCCCCCGAATTTGCTCAATACTGTCGTAGCTGATTTCGGGGAAGATAAGTTGCTCGCGCACACCGAGGGTATAGTTACCGCGTCCATCAAAGCTCTTAGGGCTAACACCGCGAAAGTCACGGATGCGAGGCAATGAAAAGTTGATTAGACGATCCAAGAAGTTTTCCATCTTGTCGCGGCGCAGAGTGACCATCATGCCGACGGGCATTCCTTGACGCAATTTGAAACCTGCGATCGCTTTCTTGGCTCTAGTTACTACGGGCTTTTGACCAGCGATCGTGGCAATTTCGATTAAAGAAGCTTCGAGGGATTTCGCATTCTGAGCGGCTTCGCCCAGACCACGATTAATCACCACTTTCTCGAATCTGGGAACTTGATGAATATTGGTGTACTTAAACTGCTCCATCAATTTGGGAACAGCTTGATTTTTATAGACTTCGGTGAACTTGGCTAACATTTTATCTTCCTCAATGGTTTTTCCTGGGCTTGGTCAGGGCTGGATCAGGTGTGTAGAACTACTTTTTGTCAGTCTTGACAGCATCAACAATTTCGCCAGTTTTTTTCAACATTCTCACCTTCTTGCCATCTTCCGTAAAGGTGTAGCAAGAACGGCTAGCGGTCTTTTCCTTTTCGGAATACAACAAAACCTTGGAACTGTGAATCGGAAACTCGCGGGTGATCGTTTGTCCAGACTCGCCATCAGCTTGAGGCTTAACATGCTTAGTCTTGACGTTCACACCTTCAACGAGAATGGTGCTGTCTTTAGGGAAAACTTGTAGAACCTTAGCAACAGTGCCTTTAGAGCTTCCTGACATTACTTGGACTACATCATCTTTTTGGACATGAATCTTAAAAGACTTACGGTTTCCGCGATACTTGGGCTTGGGTTTGAAGGGCATTACAGTACCTCTGGCGCTAGGGAGATAATTTTGGTGAAATTTTTATCTCGTAATTCCCGCGCAACTGGACCAAATACGCGGGTTCCTTTGGGGTTGCCGTCTTGGTTGATGATTACAGCAGCATTGTCGTCAAAACGAATTCTCATGCCGCTATCACGGTTGATCGAACTACGAGTACGCACAATCACGGCGCGGACAACATCAGATTTTTTGACTGGCATATTGGGCGCAGCGTCTTTAACAGTAGCGATAATTACATCACCAACGCCGCCAAAGGCGCGATTGCCACCAGCCAAGACGCGAATACAGAGTAGCTTTTTGGCTCCACTGTTATCCGCTACATTTAAATAAGACTCTTGTTGAATCATGACTTATGCTTCCGAGCTAGATGAGAGAATCTCTACAACTTCCCACCGCTTTGTGCGACTAAGGGGGCGGGTTTCCCGAATTTTGACGCGATCGCCTTCACGGGTTTTGTCTTCTTCATCGTGGGCTTTAAACTTAGTCGTTTTGACCACGATTTTTCCATATTTGGGGTGAGCGGAACGGTTTTCGACCGCTACAACCACTGTTTTCTGCATTTTATCGCTGACCACGAGGCCAACCTTCTCTTTAACTGCCATTGCTAAAACTCCTGTGTCTTTTACTTTTGGGCTTTTACTTTTGGGAATATAACTCTTAAGCTCTGGACTGGCGTTCGCGCTCGACAGTCATCAGTTGCGATAAACGATGCTTAGCATGTTTGAACTGGTGGGGCTGCACGGGCTGTCTAGTTGCTAGTTTGAAACGCAGATCGAATAGATCTTTCTTGACAGTCAAGATTTGCGCTTGCAACTCATCATCAGATAGCTCTCTAGTTTCTTGGACTTTTGGGAGTGCCATGTTTTTTACTCCTTATCGCGGATAACAAATCTGGTTTTGATGGGCATCTTGGCTGCGGCAAGACGAATTGCTTCTCTTGCGGTTTCTTCGGACACACCTGCTACTTCAAACATGATGCGACCTGGCTTGACCACTGACACCCAAAATTCGGGAGCGCCTTTACCAGAACCCATACGGGTTTCAGCAGGACGCATAGTTACAGGCTTATCAGGAAAAATGCGAATCCAGATTTTGCCACCGCGTCGGATGTAGCGGTTCATAGCACGTCTGGCAGATTCAATCTGACGAGCCGTAATCCAACAAGGCTCAAGCGCCTGCATGGCATAATCACCAAAGTTGATTTCTGCTCCTCTGGTCGCGGGACCTGCCATCCGACCGCGTTGCTGCTTACGAAATTTTGTACGTTTAGGACTTAACATGATTCAAAACTCAAGGTTGACAGGAATTTATCCTTCAGCGCTAGAACGATCCTCAAACTGAGGACGACGTTGCTGGCGACGACGGGGTTGGGCGGCAGGTGTAGGGGCTTCTTCGCCTTCAATGATTTCACCTTTGAAAATCCAAACCTTGATGCCGATAACACCATAGATTGTGCTGGAAGTTTTATAGCTATAGTCAATGTCTGCACGCAATGTATGCAAAGGAACACGACCTTCTCGTACCCATTCGGTTCTGGCGATTTCAGCGCCGTTGAGACGACCACTGATCTGCACCTTAATCCCTTCGATGCCTGCACGCTGCGCTCTTTGGATCGCTTGACGGACAACACGACGGAAGGAAACACGACGTTCGATTTGTTGAGCGATGTATTCCGCGATCAGAGGCGCTTCCGCATCAACCTTGGTTACTTCGGTGACATTAATCCGAACTTGACTAGTGCCAGTCTTTTTGATCGAACCATCTTGTTCGAGGTGTTTTACTAGTCCGAGACGCAACTGCTCGATACCAGCGCCACCACGACCGACAACGACTCCAGGACGAGCGGTACGAATTTCTAGATCAACTTGATCGGCTTTGCGATCAATCAAGATATCGGCGATTCCAGCATTGCTGAGGGTCTTTTCGATAAACTTGCGGATCTTGTGGTCTTCCTCAGCGAGGATGCCGTAACGATTTACATCAGCGTACCAACGGGAAAGGTGGGACTTGGTGATGCCGAGGCGTAACCCTGTTGGGTGAATCTTCTGACCCATACCTATTCTTCCTCCGATGGTTTGACGGTAATCGTAATGTGGCAAGTCGGCTTGCGGATTTGATAAGCACGACCTTGGGCGCGGGGACGGAAGCGTTTGAGGCTAGGACCCATATCAGCGTAGGCTTGATTAACAAACAGAGATGCAGGATCAATTCCTGCGTTATGTTCAGCATTAGCCACAGCGGAACGCAATACTTTCGTGATTGGTTCGCAGGAGCGATAAGGCATGAATTCGAGAATCATCAATGCTTCGCGGTAGCTACGACCACGGATCTGGTCTAGTACTCGACGCACCTTGTGGGGTGACATGCGAATATATTTGGCTACGGCAGGGATTTCGTTTTGAGCGAGGATCATTTTAAATACCTGTCTACCTATCTCTTGGCTTTTTTATCGCTCTTGGCATGACCACGGAAGGTGCGGGTAGGGGCAAACTCACCGAGTTTGTGTCCTACCATTTGCTCCGTGACATATACAGGAACATGTTGTTTTCCGTTGTGACAAGCAATGGTATGCCCAATCATTTGTGGAAGGATGGTGGAAGCGCGAGACCATGTTTTGACGACTTGCTTTTCGCCTTTAGCGTTGAGCTTTTCAATCTTGGTCAATAAGTGATCGGCAACAAAGGGGCCTTTTTTCAGCGATCGCGTCATAATTTTTTATTCTCTGTAAAAACTCTGGATATATATTTTCCCGCTACGCGGCAAAATATATGGTTAAGCGTTACGTCCGCCCTTACCGCGCTTCGAGGACTTGCGACGGCGACGAACAATGAGGGCATCGCTGAGCTTCTTCTTCTTGCGAGTCTTGTAACCCAAGGTTGGTTTACCCCAAGGTGTAACAGGACCACTGCGACCAATCGGGGCGCAACCTTCTCCACCACCATGAGGGTGATCGACAGGGTTCATGACCATACCACGAACTTTCGGGCGACGGTTCAACCAACGGCTACGACCAGCTTTACCAAGACTGATATTGCTGTGGTCGAGGTTGCCGACCTGTCCGATTGTGGCGAAACAGTCTTTGCGAATCAAGCGAACTTCACTAGAAGGAAGTTTGAGGGTGACAAAATCGCCTTCTTTAGCAGCGATTTGAGCAGCCGCGCCAGCCGATCGCACAATTTGACCACCTTTACCAGGGACGAGTTCGACGTTGTGAACGATTGTACCGAGGGGAATGTTTGATAGAGGCATAGCGTTGCCAATTTCAAAGGGTACATTCGCTGATCCTGCTTGGATTTTGTTGCCAACAGCGATTCCTTTAGGAGCTAGGATGTAGCGCTTTTCGCCATCTTCATATTGCAAGAGGGCAATGCGGGAGGTGCGGTTGGGATCGTACTCGATCGCAATGACTTCGGCGATGATGTCACGTTTGTTGCGTTTGAAATCGATGATCCGATATAAGCGCTTGTGACCGCCGCCACGTCTACGGCTAGTAATTACACCACGGTTATTACGTCCTCTTTTACGATGAACGTGGGTGGTTAAAGACTTTTCGGGTTCTGATTTGGTGATTTCCGCGAAGTCAGAGACTACGGTCTGTCTTGTACTTGCGGTATACGGTTTATATGCACGAACGCCCATAATTGTCTGATGTTGTTAAGGATTCTTATAACTCTGGGAACAAATCGATTTTGCTGCCTTCAGCGAGGGTGACGATCGCTCGTTTGATTTGAGCGCGTTTGCCAGCAAACTTACCAATCCGACGCGCTTGTGCGGGTGGGTTATGGGTATTTACTTTTTTCACTGTCACTGAGAAGAGGCTCTCGATCGCAGCTTTAATCTCAGGTTTCGTAGCATTGTGAAAAACATCAAATGTATATTTGTTGCTTTCTAGTTGTCGGGTTGCCTTTTCATTGAGCAGAGGGCGGCGAATGAGGTCGGGCAAGCGACGGGGATCAAATTCGGTAGGGATCTTAGCCATTTTGTTTCTTGTTTTTCCTTAAAGCCCGTTATTCTGCGTCTTCAACCGTATCTTCAACTAGAACGATCTCGGTTGCCAACTTGGCATCGCCACCATAGACTTCGTGAATTCTAGCGATCGCCGAGCGAGTTGCCACAATTTTGTCAGAGTTAATAATGTCGAAAATGTTCAGTTGATCGGCGGCAATCAATTGTAATTTCTCAATGTTGCGTGCAGATAAAACGACGTTCTCATCTTTGCGATCGGTGATGATTAGAGTCTTTTTACCAACAACTACACCCCAACGCTCAAGCGCTTGGCATAGCTCCTTAGTTTTGGGTTGAGCCAAATTTAAGGCAAAATCTTCAACAACAATTAAATCAGCAGCGCGACCAATGAAAGCGGTACGGAGAGCCAAGCGGCGCTCTTTGCGGTTCATCTTGGTATCGTAATCTCTAGGCTTTGGTCCAAAGATTGCGCCACCACCACGGGTTAAAGGCGATCGGGTAGAGCCTTGACGGGCGCGACCTGTACCTTTCTGTTTGAATGGCTTGCGACCACCACCACGAACTTCGGCGCGGGTCTTGCTACTTGCAGTACCTTGGCGGGCATTTGCCAACTGTCTGACAAGGGCGCGGTGAACTAAACCTTTTGCTGTAGCTTCTTTAGCAACACGCAGATCTAGGTCTATTTCACCAACCTCTTTCCCTGTCCAATCTTTTACTATAGGCATAACTTAAATTCTCTCGATCTCACAAACAAACTACCAATTAAATTACTCAGTCCAAGTGCCTCAATAACTGCCTTAGCATTTCTACTTAGCACATTTCTACTTACGACACTTCTACTTAGCTCTTACTTCTTAGCCTTGCCGATAATTACGGTAGGAATGATGTTAAGCAATGCACCAGGCTTACCGGGGACGGCTCCTTTAATTAGCAGTACGTTGTTCGCAGCATCAACCTTGACAACAATTAGCTTCTTTACGGTGATTTGCTTGCCGCCAAGACGACCTGCCATGCGCTTACCAGGATAAACACGTCCAGGGGTAGTACCTGCACCTGTCGAACCAGGCTGTCTGTGATTTTTAGAACCGTGAGCCATTGGACCGCGAGCAAAGTTGTGGCGTTTTTGATAACCAGCGAAACCTTTACCAATGCTTGTTCCAATTACATCAACGATGTCGCCATCTTTAAACTGGCTCACGTCTAGGGTCTGTCCAAGTGTGTAATCACTGACGCTATCTAAGCGATATTCGCGTAGGTGCTTTACAGGATCAGATCCCGATGCTTTCAAATGTCCCAACTCTGGTTTAGAGATGAGCTTCTCACGCGCCTTGCCGTAACCAACTTGAATAGCTTTGTAGCCTTCTTTGGTATCGGTTTTGACTTGAGTGATGGTGCAGGGACCTGCATGGACAACGGTTACAGGAACCGCATTGCCATCCGAATCGAATACTTGGGTCATCCCAAGTTTTGTGCCGAGAATTCCGACAGTCATTAAAATTTAGCTCCGCTTGCTTGACTTGCAGACTTAACCGATTAGGGCTTCCGCAGATTTTTGACAGGCTCAAAAGAGATCGGTTTCGATCTTTAGTAAGAATTATTGTTTTTGAAGGCTGTTTAACGGACTTCGAGACGACTTACGGCAGATGTCTAGCCAAGTTGCTAGACGCGAGAAACACAATCTCTTGGGTTGGTTGTTATAGATGAAAGATTTTTGAATGTCTTTGCGCTCCTATACCAGTGCGTAACTCAGACTTAAGATTTTCAAGGGTTAGCTTGTTTTTTCTTAGTTTCTGTTTTT
>Ga0157615_1085730_pt1 | contig 9643 bp, 12 predicted proteins | sample GEODES144metaT_FD_106802 | JGI IMG/M metagenome (GOLD analysis project Ga0157615, IMG submission 106802) | Eutrophic lake water microbial communities from Lake Mendota, Wisconsin, USA - GEODES144 metaT (Metagenome Metatranscriptome) | ecosystem: Environmental > Aquatic > Freshwater > Lake ... | reverse complement strand
GGTCAATCCTATTAGTACTGGCGTTTCTCCTTTGGATTCCATAAGACGAAAAACTTCTTCTACGTTGTCTTTATGTACAACAATAAATTTAACAGAGTCTAGTTTTAACTCATCTGGTAAAGTTAGATTTAATTTTGGTTTATTGTGTGGCAATTTATTTGAATGTGCGGAACAACCACAAAATAAAATGATTAAAATTAGAATTAATCTTCGCATAATTCACCTTTAACTAATTTCTCAAAACATTTTAATTTCTTTTCGGTCGCTTCGTTTATTCGCTTCTCCACCATAGGTGTTTTACTTTTTGCAAGTTCTTCTAAACTCTTTTTCTTTTGATTCTCTCTGTAGATAGTCTTACGCAATTCTTCTAACTTGGACACACTTCTTTGCCTTTCTACTTCCAATCTTTTCATACTTTTTGTAACGTTCTCATAATCTTGTCGAACATTATTCAGTGCTTCATTCAAGGTTCTAATTTCTATTGCTTGTTGTTCGGTTTTATCTCTTAAACTTTTGATAGTCCAATCTGTATACTTGTACCAACCAAACAGAGACAGTGAAACTAAGCCGTAAGCAAAGATTTTACTTCTAACAAACTTAAATAGTGCGGCATATAACAAAGCGGGGTCCATATTATCCTCTTTTCAGGAACCATTTTCCATCATTAATTCTTTTGTATTCCGGTCTTATTTCTTTCAATATGTATACTGTAGCATCAATTTGTTCTTTGATCAAGTTATTATCATCATTAATAATGGCTCTCATTTTCTTCCGATAAGTTCTATTTGGATATCCCAGAAAATATGACAATTCTTGCAATGGGTCTATGGAATCGGTTAGCCAAATTTGACCGTAGACATTATCTATGCCAATTTCTGTATAACCAGCATCTAGTCCTATGTCCCATAAGGTACCGTGAATATAACTTTCGTGTTCCCAAGTCAATAGTTCAAATCCTGGAAAAGGTTGATCTCTTAAATTAAAAGTATCAACCTTTAAGTTGTTATATATGAATATGGCCTGCATAGTGGAGTGAATAAGTAAAACAAACTATAATTATTTATGCTAATCGCATTAATTGATCATAGTAGAAGGCATTTCAACATTATCGTCCACCATATACGATAATGAAATAATTATTAATCCCATTTTAAATATTTCTTGCTTGTCCGCAGATTCGGTCAGCATTTGTTTAACTTCATTTAATATTTCTATTTGCTTAGACAACACGCTTAAATACCGATCACGCTCAAACTTGGTAAAAATATTATCTTTAGTTTCTAATATATTTTCTTGTAAGATTGAGATTACTTCTTTTGTGTTCATTGTTCTAGAGTTTCCTGTCTCTTTCCAAAAATTATTGTCGAACAGCTCAGATTAGGAACGCCACCTTCCACACCGTGAAAAGTTGACATAAAGATTCCTGGCTCAAAAATTCTTTGTTTTATGGTATCGGAATAATCTTTTTGACCTCTCAGATCAACGGAAACTATTGATTCAAAGTTTAATTGGAATTTGGTGATTATTTCGTTCTCTTCTTCTAAGATTTTGGTGATGACACCATAGAATGGATATATCTTTCCTTCTTCTAAATTTGCAACATCTTCGTATTTTAATGCGATATCATCATTTTCACTCATAAGATTCCTGTAGTTTCAGATTAATAAATGTACCGAATAATTGTATTATAGCAACATTTATTTGAAATTTGCAAACTTTTTTTTCTTTCTTGAGACCATTTGTAGAGGAGGTGAATACATTTGAACACCACCACCGGCAACACTATTGACCGGAGCATCTTCTTTCTTCAATTCAGACTCAAGTGAATTTAATATTTCTTCTACATTATCGCAAGATTCAATTTCATCCAAAAAGTTTAAAAATTTTGACTCAACTACATTTTCTTTCAAATATGAATTGACATTCTTTTCTTCTTTTAATAACCACAATGCAGCAGCAAATGTGGCAATACGACTCTTGCCGAATGGTAATTTTTCTATCATCTTTTTGATATTAAAAATGACAACATCAAATAATGTGTATGCATTTTCTTGTTCTGTTGTGGTGAACTTTTTTCTTGGAATTAAGTTTTTGCCTTGATCGTCTATGATTCCAAGTTTGTATGCTTTTGTTTTCTCGAACGGTGTTGTTAGTTTTTTTAAAAAGAAATACAAAAAACCAACATTAAAAACAAATGAAGACTCAGACAATATTACTTTATAAGTTTTCATATGCTTCTCAACTTTTCAACTATTGTAAAATCTATCATAATACGAGAAGAATCCACAGGAGATGTTCTAATATTATGTATATGCGTTGGCATATAATTCAAATACAAAAGAAAAGTTTTTAATTGAGGCCAGTATTTTTCTGGCAACTTAAAGAAGAGCATTTTGGTTGCGGATTCAACATCAAAGTAATTATAGAATGATATTAAATGATTTAACATCAATCTTTCTTTTATGTCTCCGGTTTTTTCGTACTTACAGATCAATCTATGAATATATCTAATTCTTCTTAGGTCTGAATGAAACTCTTTAAGATTCAAGCAAACTGGATTAGTATAACTCTTAGATGCAAAGAGTAAAAAATTACTATCTGTAAGTACGAAATATGTCATAAAAATTAAACACTTAAATCAATATTATGAATTTAAATCAACTTCCGATTTGCTCGGACCATATTTATTTACGTTTGTAGAATTGCCTAATTCTCCAAAAGTATTTGTACCCCAAGCATATAGTGTTCCATCAGTCTTGCTTGCTAATGTGTGATATCTACCGCCACGGACTTCGCTCCAATCGGTATCTGTACCAATTTGAACTGGTGAATTTCTTTGTGTTGTTGTACCATCACCTAACATATAATGACTATTATATCCCCAAGCCCAAAGCGTCCCATCGGTCTTAATAGCAAAACTACTATACGAAGAACAAAATACCTTGCTCCAATTCGTTGCGCTTCCTATTTGAACTGGTGAATTCCGTTGAGTGGTAGTACCATCACCGAGCTGTCCTTCTGCGTTCTTTCCCCAAGCCCACAGCGTTCCATCAGTCTTGATGGCTAGCGTGTGGAAATGACCACTATCAATTTTGCTCCAATTTGTTGCACTTCCTATTTGAACTAATGAAATTCTATTGGAGGTATCTCCTAGTCCTAGTTGACCTTCAACATTTCTACCTGAAGACCATAGTGTACCATTATTTTTTAGTGCTAAAATATGAGCCGCTCCACAGGTAACTTTGCTCCAATTAGTGTCGGAACCAATCTGAACTGGTGAATTTCTTTGTGTTGTTGTACCATCACCGAGTCTACCATCGCCATTATATCCCCAACTCCACAACGTTCCATTACTTCTTATGGCACTGCAACTTGCGTCTCCGGATGAAACTTGACTCCAAGTTGTCACTACTCCTACTTGTACGGGTGAAGTTCTATTGGTCGTATCCCCTAGTCCTAATTGTCCATAATCATTCCTACCCCAAGACCAAAGTGTTCCATTAGTTTTTAATGCAACATAATTGTCTTGAAATCGATTAGCGTCACCTCTATAGTCACTGCCAACTATTTTACTCCAATTAGTATCACTTCCAATTCTTCTAAGAGAATATCTAGTAGTGGTATCTCCTTGTCCTAGTTGACCTGCGGTATTCGCACCACAAACCAAAAGAGCACCATCGGATCTAATCATTGCGGAACTCTCATCGGCGGCGGCAAATGTATTTTCTCCGGATAAAACAGAACCATAACTAAAACTTGAAACGACTGGACTCGATTCAGAATTAGGATCTGTTGTATAATTTTCAGTTTTATAAGATACGTGAATTTCATCGTTCGTCAATGGAGCACTAAGAAAAGTGATTGTAGAACCAGAAATTGTATAGCTATTACCAGCGCCAGGATCTTGTAATAGTCCATTGAGATAAACTTGTTCGCTACCAGAAACAGGAGTATTATCTAGCGTAAAAGTAACATTAGATCCGTTTATCAAACCACTAGGCACTTCTCTCGTGACAAAGGCTTCAATTTCCAAGGTAGTAACTCTGCCATCATATCCAGAAATAGTATTGCCATTTTCAATCTTACTTAAAGCAATATTTGCGTTTGATGCAACTTCTGTATTGGTTATAGAACCAGATTGTATTTGTTTATTACCACGTAGCTGTGATTGTGCCATTTGATTTCCTTAAAAAATTAGGATTTGAGATCTATTTCGGATTTAGATAATCCAAATCTATTTGTAATTGTACCATCGCATAATTCACCTACTCCATTATTTCCCCAAGCATATAGTGTTCCATCGGTCTTGCTTGCTAGTGTGTGATATCTACCGCCATGGACTTGGCTCCAATCGGTATCGTCACTAATTAAAACTGGTGCATTTCTTTGTGTTGTTGTACCATCACCTAACATATAATAATCATTATACCCCCATCCCCAGAGTTTTCCATTGGTCTTGATTGCAAAACTGCAAAAATCAGTACAAAATATCTTGCTCCAATCGGTATCACTACCAATTTGAGTTGGCGAGGATCTGTCTGTAGTATTGACTTGCCCTAGTGCTCCATTTGCTCCTTGTCCCCAAGACCAAAGAGTTCCGTTGCTTTTTCTCGCAACACTGTGATTAAAACCACAATCAACATCTACCCAGTTCGTGTCGGAACCTATTTGTATAGGAGATAATCTGGAAGCACCGGTACCGTTTTTACCAGACGTATTATCGCCCCATCCCCAGAGTGTTCCATTGGATTTTATTGCCAATCCGTGTGTAGAACCGGCAGCGATTTTGCTCCAATTGTTGTCGGAACCAATTTGAACTGGTGCATTTCTTAGTGTTTCTGTACCATCACCAAGTCTTCCTCCATTTGCACCCCAAGCCCAAAGTGTTCCATTACTTTTAATTCCTAATGCGTGTGCATCGCCTAGTGATATCATAGTCCAAGTATCACTTCCTACTTGTACGGGAGAGGTTCTATTAGTCGTATCTCCTAGTCCTAATTGTCCAAAATCATTTCTACCCCAAGACCAAAGTGTTCCATTTGACTTTATTGCAATATAAAAATCTCGGAACGCCGCCGATGCTCTTCTATTTTTATTGGCATGTATTTTAGTCCAATTGGTTTCGCTACCTACCCTTCTGAGTGAAACCCTATTCGTGGTATCACCTTGTCCTAGTTGACCATCTTGGTTGCTTCCTACGGTGAAAAGAGCACCATCGGATCTAATTATAGCCGAAGACTCATCTGCTCCGGCAAAAGCATTTTCACCAGAAAAGATTGTACCATAGTCAAGACTTCCGGCAGAACTGGAACCACCGCCACTTCCTTCTCCTGCTGGCGCTACCATATAATCCGCACTGGCATAAGATACGTGTATTTCATCACCAGTCAGTGGTGCCGTATTAAATGTTATTGTTGTGCCGACTATAGTATACGTATCAGACGCACCTGGATCTTGCAATAAACCGTTAAGAAATACCTGTTCACTGCCAGTGACAATAGGATTTGCTAATGTATAGACTCTATTGGAACTGTCAATTGAGCCGCTAGGAATTTCTCTAGTTACAAAAGCATTATTCTCTAAATCAGAAATTCTTCCGTTTAGTCCTGATAGTACAGAACCGCTTTCAATTTTACTTAAAGCAATGTTGGCATCAGACGCAATTTCGACATTGGTTATAGAACCAGATTGTATTTGTTTATTACCACGTAGTTGTGATTGTGTCATTTGATTTACCTTTTTATTTAAATGTCTAGATCGACTTCTGCCTTAGCAGGACCATATTTTACATTCGTAACGCCATGGCACAATTGTCCGTAAGTATTTCCACCCCAAGCATATAGTGTTCCATCGGTCTTGCTTGCTAGTGTGTGATATCTACCACCACAAACTTCGCTCCAATTTGTGGCAGTTCCTACTTGAACAAATGAGGTTCTTTGTGTTGTTGTACCATCACCTAACATATAGTAATCATTTGCTCCACAGGCCCAAAGAGTTCCATCAGTCTTAATAGCAAAACTGCAATATTCAGAGCAGAATACCTTGCTCCAATTTGTGGCACTTCCCACTTGAACTGGTGCACTTCTTTGTGTTGTATCACCAAATCCTAATTGACCATTTGTATTATATCCCCAGCCCCAAAGAGTTCCATCAGTCCTTACGGCCATTGCGTGAGCCTGTCCCGACGATACCATGCTCCAATTTGTGGCACTTCCTATTTTAACTGGTGAGGTTCTTTGTGTTGTTGTACCATCGCCGAGTTGATTAAGATCGTTCCTTCCCCAAGCCCATAGAGTACCATCGGTCTTGATGGCAAAGGAGTGCGTGGCGCCACAAAAAACTTTACTCCAATCAGTCGCAGAACCGATCTGAACTGGCGAATTTCTATTTGTTGTGTCACCATGACCAAGCTGACCATTTCCGTTGTATCCCCAACTCCAAATCGTGCCATTAGTTCTTATTGCAAGTGTGTTGGCTTGTGCTGTTGAAAATTTACTCCAAGTTGTTACGATTCCAATTTGAACAGGCGAAGTTCTTTGTATTGCATCGCCTAAACCTAATTGACCGTAATCATTATAACCCCACCCCCATAGAGTTCCATCGGTTTTTAATGCAATATAATAATCCTGAAATCTACCTACTGCGGTTCTCCATTTATTGGCAACTACTTTACTCCAATTTGTGTCGCTGCCAACTCTTCTAATAGAATATCTAGCTACAGTATCTCCTAATCCCAACTGTCCGTAAGAGTTATTTCCAGAAGTAAAAAGAGCGCCATCGGATCTAATCGCCACAGAAGATTCATCGGCGGCAGCAAATGTACTTTCACCACTCAAAGCTGTACCATAATTAATATTAGAAGAAGCAGCAGGAGAACCGCCACCCTCAGCACTTGAAGAAGGCGTTACTGAATAACTACCCGTAGCATACGAAACGTGAATTTCATCTCCACTTAATGGAGCACTAAGGAATGTGATCGTAGATCCAGAAATTGTATAGCTATTACCAGCGCCAGGATCTTGTAATAGTCCGTTTATAAAAACTTGTTCGCTACCGGAAACGGGTGTACTTGCTAATGTAAAAGTAACATTAGATCCGTTTATCAAACCACTAGGCATTTCTCTGGTAATAAATGAATCAGCTTCAAGATCGGAGACACGACCGTTAAGTCCCGATAGTACGGTACCACTTTGAATTTTACTTAAAGCAATGTTTGCATCAGAGGCAATTTCGACATTGGTTATGGAACCAGATTGTATTTGTTTATTACCACGAATCTGTGATTGTACCATTGTGGTTTCCTAAAAAAAATTAAGGTTGTAATCAATCTACATATTTATAGAAAGATATTTATTTCTTCACGATTCCACAATTCAATTATTAATTAGTCAAATAAACGATATAAACTCGTTCAGAGACTAAAGTTGCATAATTAAATATAATTGTGTCACCAGCTTCATTAACTGAATATGAAACTCTATCATCAATTCCAGATAAAACAATTCCATTTTTCAGTTTTACTCAAACAAATATTGTTATTAAACGCAACTTCAGTGTTCGTTATGTTAGCACTTTGGATCTGTTTATTGCCACGAATTTTAGTTATTGATGGCATCTGAACTTACTCCTCAAGTTATTTAATTTTGTTTGTTCTACGTCTAAACACATTCTCTCCTTGAGTTTTATGAGATATATGCATTCAGTTCATATCTATTATCATCCATTCCATACACTTGAAAGTGTAGCACTTTTTTCATTTTATTTCCTGTTTTGTCATATAACGATAAGTGATACTTATTAGTTTTACCAGGCGAAGGCTTTTTAGGGCCTGTACTGACCTCGTTAAAATATTCATCATCATTAACTTCAAATCCTTTTCGTTTCACAAAATCCAAAACTTCTTTAACAGCACCGGAAAACGAAGAGTGATAAACAGAGTACCCACTAGCGGACTTTACCGCTGAGTTTTTTTTTTTCTTGTGCTTCGTTTACTCCTTTATGTGCCGGTCTGCTCTTAGGAACATCTAGAGCACTTGCAATCGCTTCCGCCGAATTTGGTATATCAAGTAGTGCCAAATCTTCTACAAATTCCATACCAGGTTCATTTGGTGCTGGATGTATTGAAACTTGACCAGTTGGATATTGGCACCAAAGTCTGTATGATCTCTTTGGATTATTAGGATCGCTTCTATCTATATCACACAAAACATCTACTCTTTTTGGTGGTATTGGATCGTTTCTGAAACCAACGGCAGAGTTTGGTTCTGCATTTGCAACATCTAAACCAGATTGCGATACTGGTTCTGCATCGGCCATTTCTTCTTTATCTTCTGCTCTTTCACTCAATTGCTTTTCTTCTTTGGTCGCTTCATTGTATGTAGGTGATGGATGTCTTCGATCTATTATAGAATTGATATCGGCATTATCTATAATTTTATGTTTTTTTGTTGGAAACTTTTTTTCATAAAATTTGCCTTCTTTCATTGCAGCTTTATCGGCTGCATCTCCATATTCATTTTCATCTCGCCAATCTTCACCTTCAGTCATGTCTTGTTCTGGATGCTGTGCGGCAAACTTCTTATAGTCATCGGCATACGATTCATCTTTTGCTGTGTACTGCGAATCGACATAGTTAAAAAACTCTTTCTTCTTATCATCTGAACCAAGTTCATCTGGTGATGAAATATTAAATTTCTTCATGGCCGCATGAAATACTTTGTCATATTCTGACATTTCTTCATTCATTATCTTTGTTATTGTATCGACGTATGCCGATTCTAAATCTTTAAAGCCTTTCATCATGGTTCTCCATAGTAGAAAATATTTCTAATCTATTTATGCAAATAAAAAAAGTCACAAGAACTTCTCGTGACTTAAAATATATTATATTTTTACTGTAATTACTGAGATACCACGGCAGCGGCACCTTCTGAGGGTGCGGGTCGCAATTCAGCTTGTACAGAATTTGCAACGAGAACAAGACCTTCAAGAACCTGAGCAAATTGCGATGCAAATGCTCCAGGAACACGGTCATAGTTTGCCAAAAAGTTGTGAATTTTAACAAGAACATCTAGTTGTTCTTCTTTTGAGAGTACTCTTGGTTCCATTATTTTTCTCCATTAATATGCGAACACACACGCAATAATTGTATTATTATATTAATAATAAGTCAATAAAAAAATAGACCCCAATAAGAGGTCTATTTTAATAACCCACCATAACCTTTACGGTTATGGTGGATAATCATTTAATTAGTCAACAACGTATGTTGCACGAAGAACATCACCAGACTGTGGCTGTGCACCAGATTCAAAGGTGATAACTGCACCAGATACGGTGTAGTCTGCACCAGCGCCAGGTCTGAGAACAAGTCCGTTAAGCATAACTTGTAGCTTACCAGAAAGTGGTGATGAAGCCAAGTTAAACGTTACGTTTGTTCCGTCGATTGTTCCTGATGGTGTTTCGTTGAAGATGAAGCTGCTTTCAGATACCTTTGCATTCAATTGTGTTTGAATTGCAGAAGTAACTCCCGAAAGATATCCAAGTTCAGTCGAAGTAACCGAAGAAGCACTAGGTAATCCATTTGCATCCGATACGAGAGCACGGCTACCAGTCAAAAGACTTGCAGCGAATGCTGTACCAG
>Ga0157615_1006272_pt1 | contig 10024 bp, 11 predicted proteins | sample GEODES144metaT_FD_106802 | JGI IMG/M metagenome (GOLD analysis project Ga0157615, IMG submission 106802) | Eutrophic lake water microbial communities from Lake Mendota, Wisconsin, USA - GEODES144 metaT (Metagenome Metatranscriptome) | ecosystem: Environmental > Aquatic > Freshwater > Lake ... | reverse complement strand
CGACCACGTAGTCGAAGTAGAAGCCAGCCTCTTCGGCGTCGGCGCCGGTAAGGATGCTGGTGGCCACAGACTTCATTTCACGCACGGATTCCGCAAGCGCCTCCAGGATTTTTCTAGAGGATAAGAGAGAGGGCGATAATCGCTATGAGATTATCGCCCTTAGTAAGACTATTGAGCAGTTGTAGATTGTTTACCAGAGGACTTTTTAGCTTTTGATGGGGAACTAGCAACATCCTTTCTTTGTTCACTCTGATTTTGAGACATACATCGTTTAAAACATGGCCCACATCCAATAATATTAGGTTTATAACAATTATCAGAACTGGTTTGTTCGTTTTTCTCTCCAACCATTTTGTATTCATTGGCGATGACACCAAATGAGGAGAGGACAAGGCATAAACCAAACACATATTTTTTCATACGAACTCCTTACATATTAAGATTGACGCCAGCAGGTTTAACAATTGTTAAAAGGTTCTGGAAGGCTTGAGTTACTTGAAGTGCCATCTTATGACCTGCACTTGATTCCACTTTTTTAATTTCACCGTAGTTATCGTAGGCGACGTTAATTTTCCCTACTTTTTCCATTTCAATTTCAACTGGCTTGCCGAGTGAATTATATTTAAAATTTAACGTCCGTCTCGATGAAGCCGATTCCACATCGACCATTTTAGAAATTTTCCCTTTTGTATCGTAAATCAAATGAACTGTTTTACCTTGATTATTTGAGGCCTTAATAAGATTCCCTTTATCATCATATTCGAAATCGGTTGATCCCTCATTGTTAACAACTTTCTTAATTTTGTTAATTTTGTCGTTGTATTCAATATTAACAAAATCACCTTTAGTTGAGGATTTCTTAGTTAAAAGCCCATTAGAGTTATACTCAAAGTTAGTGACATGGCTTCCACGTGCTATCTTGATCGGAAGCGAATGCTCTCCAAAAATTGTATCAGTCTTAATTCCATTTATTTCTGTTAAGATTCTGTAGGTATAACGAGATCCATCAGCAGTTGTCTTGATTTCATACTCATACCTATTGGCCACTGGTTTTCCATCAAAACCCTGCTTCGTTACAATTGTCCAATAGTGGTCATCCGGTTTCTTAGGATCAGAACCATATTGGTACTTAGTATCTTCCCCATTACGATCAACAACCTGGGTAACAAAAAAAGTTTTTTGATCGTAAGAAACTTTTAATTTTGTTTTATCAGAATATCTAATTTCAGTCAGATTATGGGACTTATCATAGGCATATTCATAAACGTTATCACCAACATCTTTTGAAGAAATCAGATCATTTTCAGTATACTGATACGTTGCTTTTTTATCTCCAGCTGACCATACTTCTTTAACTAGACCATCTGGATACCAAGAAAAAAATATTTGTTTTGCTTGAGAATCCTTAATGGAATCTAACAGACCCTCTTTGTAAGTAAAACCTACAAAATATCCACTCTTGTCGGCAATTTTAACTAGCTGACCTTGGGTATTAAAAAAATCATTTCTTCCATCAGAATCGGAACGTTTGTACCCTTCTTTCGTTACATGGAGTTCTTGAGGGCCTCGGTCATTCGAATAAAGTACTGTTCCAGGAGCTACTGAAGACTGAACTCCAAAATTAACAGCATAGGTATGTCGTAATTCAGAATTATTCGCCAATTTTTGGATTAGATCCGAAGCAGCTTTTTCAGAGAGAGCAGTCTTCTTTCTCATTTCGTTTACAATCTTGGTTGAAGCAGCAACAGGATCAACAGCAGTCTTTGGAGTAAATCGTGTCTTAGCTCCAGAACCGTGTTCATGAATAATAATTGAACCATCAGCAGAAAGTTCAAGTTTGGTTTCAAACTCACTTCCCCACCCAAATCCAAACCAACCAACTTCTGTCGATTTAGAATTATACGTTCGTGTGATTTCTAATTTTTTTCCACCGCCTGGTACCACAATGTCGGTATAGGAAATATAAAAATTCCCATTTTTTAAATTCACACCTGCATGCAATGCTAGTGACATCATCATGGCAATAAAAGTGAGGGCCATTGCCTTAAAAAACTTCATAATTCCACCTTTTTACATTCAAATTAATCTAGGTATTTATCGGTTGTTTTTAATCTAAACTTTAATATCGATGATCTTCATAATGACCCACATTCCGAGACCAACCATGCCACAAATGACGATTAAACAAAGAATTCCTGGTATGGTTCCGAAGAGCAGTGGAAAATACTCGGGATCACCGGTCCCAAACATCACAATCATTGCAAAAGGCATAGCGCCAATAATATACGCTTGAACTTTTCCTGAAGCGATATAAGTTTCGATTTTGAGCTGAAGTCTTACTCTCTCTCTGATCACTAAAACAATTGTGTCAAAAGTTTCAGCAAGATTACCACCGGTTTCGCGTAAAATGTTGACACTTGTGACGAACATCTCATTATCTTCTGTATAAACTCTTTTCTTTAAATTATCTAAAGCTTCATCTAGAGGAACACCAATTTTAGCTTGTTGTAGTACGAGGTTAAACTCTTGGCTTACAGGTGCAGGCATTTCATCAACAACCATACCAATCGCTTGGGGCATCGTCAGTCCAGCCCTTAGCCCATTTCCCAAAAGATTAAGGGCATCCACCATTTGAGTAGCATAAAGTTTTTTTCGCTTGTTTTCAAAATAATCAACGATCGGTTTAGGGGCCTTCCAACCAGCAATTAAGAAAACAATTCCCAGGAATGTGGCAAGAGGAAGATTTCCTAATAAAGCCAGAATACAAAAAACTAAAATCCCGGAACCAAATGACATTAAAAGAAGGGCAATCGTTATTTTATTCGGCTCTACTTCAATGAACATGATTTCAAATTTTTTTAAAATATAATCTCTCGTTCCAAAAGTTTGATCATCAATCCAGCTGAATAATTTAACTGAGTTTAAATAGGTATAAATGAAAACGACAAGACCAATGACAATTAAAACGCCCTTCATTCCTAAAACATCAAGGATGAGACTTACTTCCCTTTGCTTTTTCTCTGATTGAGCAAAGAGAGAGGAAGAAAAGAGAACAAAAATTAAAAAATGAATCATTCTCGTTATCATTATTTGTTAATAAAAAGTCCTCTGGGAACTTTATAACCTTTCTTTTCAAGAGTTTCGATAAACTTAGGAATAAATCCCGTTGCCATGAATTTTCCGACAATTTTGCCTTCCTTATTCATCCCCTCTTGTTTGAATATAAAAATATCTTGTAAAGTGACAACCTCACCCTGAATACCACCAATCTCGGTTACGTATAAACATTTACGAGATCCATCATCGAGTCGAGATTGTTGAATAATCATATGAACGGCAGAAGCAATCATCTCTTTAATTGCCTTTTGAGGTAAACCCGCACCAGCATACTGAACAAGTGTTTCTAAACGAGAGATCGCATCTCTAGGTGTATTGGAGTGAACAGTTGTCATCGAACCATCGTGACCAGTGTTCATCGCTTGTAACATATCAAGTGTTTCTCCACCTCGGCACTCACCCACTACAATTCTATCTGGTCTCATTCGAAGTGTTTGCTTAACGAGACATCTGATATCAATTTCACCATCTCCTTCAAGCGAAGGAGGACGTGTCTCAAGTCTTACGACGTGATCTTGAGGGAAGTTTAGCTCTGCTGAATCTTCGCAAGTAATAATTCTTTCATTCGATTGGATGAATCCACCAAGCATATTAATAAGAGTTGTTTTACCCGATCCCGTACCACCTGAAACAACAATATTTCTGTGGGCCTCAACGGATATCCTTAAAAAGTCGGCCATCTCTTCAGTCATGGCACCAAACTTTACAAGATCTTTATAGGTGAGTCGCTTGTCTGGAAATTTTCTTATCGTTATACAGCAACCATCAATCGCACATGGAGGAATGATGGCGTGAACCCTAGATCCATCCGCAAGACGAGCATCCACATAAGGAGTTTTCTCGTCAATCCTTCTACCAATTGGGGCCACAATTCTTTCAATCACATTCATTACTTGGCGATCGTTTGTGAATGTCACTTCTGACTTTTTGACTTTACCACTTTGTTCAAAGTAAATCTTCTTTGGGCCAACAACCATTATCTCAGAAATAGTTTTATCTGCTAGCATATCCTCTAGAGGTCCAAGGCCAAGAGCCTCATCGAGAATTTCTTTAACGATTCGGTTCATATCATCACGGGTCGGAAGGATATTTTTCGTATCTTCTTTCCCAAGAAGTTCTACGACCATTTTTTTGGTTTGTTCGCGAAGTATAATTTTCGCTTTCGGATCATTATCATCCTGCTTCTTTAAATCCATTTCCTCAACAAGCGCTTTGTGAATTCGACTTTTTAGCTCTGTCCATTGATCTTTTTTTCGGCTCTCATCCGCAGCGGCATCGCCTTTTGTAGCACTTTGCTGACTTGCTGAATCCTGAGGCTTAGTAAGTTTTTCAAGTGTTTTAAGAACATTTTTTTGGATCAGTTTTCGTACACAATCAGTCACTCCTGCGCCAAATGGAGAACCTTTCGCTCCAATAAGCACAGGTGTTGATCTTGAAAGTGCCGCAATACAACTAGCATCATCTCTAGGAATTGCATGAAAGACAGGTTTACCGATTTGTTTTCCTATAACATCTGGACTAACTGGATGACCATTAACAGCTTGATTCACAATGATTTGAATCATATCTTTTGGAAAAAGCATTGTAATGAGATCGGAATGCATTCTCTTACACTGATTCACCGCTAAAAGATCTGGTGAAGCAACTAAAAAAATGAGTGTTGAAAATTCCATCGCCTTTAAGGCGAGTGGAGAAAGTTCACTCCCGGCATCAATCACGATTACTGGATAGATATTAACGAGTGCCTTGAGTGCTTTTCCAATACCCTCTTCATTTATCTGGGATGCCGCGATTGGTTCGGTCGGCATTCCAATGTAGGAGAAGCCCGCTTTATGATCAATGGTAAAAAGTTGAATAGATCTCGGATCAATGGCACCATTAAAATCTGACAATTCTTTTAGATTCTTTTTGGATTTTAGACCAGTAATAATATTTTGATCTCCGCAGGATTTTTGATCAAAATCAAGGAGAAGTGTTTTTGCCCGTATTTCAGACGCATAAGCGATGGCCAAATTCGCAGCAATCTGTGATTTACCGACTCCACCTTTTCCACCTATGATCGTGATGATATTACCGGCCATCTATTCTCTTCTCCTGAATTTTTTTCTTATTTCTTCTGTACCAGCGGACGCAGATTCAATAATTTCAGGTGTTACAAAAATAACGTACTGACTTTTATTCGTTGAATAACTTTTCGATCTATATAAACGAAACAAAGGTGTTGCAGGGGCCTGCCCTGTAGTTGCTGTTGTTGGGGCCGGATCATTTCCAGTATTATCATAGTCAGTCGTTGAAGTGTTTTGAACAACTCCTCCGATTGCAGCTGACTCTTTGGATTTTAAAATGACATTTGTAGAAATTGAATTATTGGTGGTAATTGGGCTCGCATTTCCTGAGGGAACAGCTATACTCACTTTAAGATTTATTCCCAATTCAATTTTTTCTTGCTCAAGGATAGCCGGTTTAACATCTAAATCTAAGCCTATATTTGCCTTATCAGCTTTCGTAAAATCACCTGTTCCAACAGCATAAGGAATTACTGTATTTTTAGAAATTTTACCACCTTCATTAAAACCATCTCTTACGATAACCATTCCAGATTGAATTGTTCTTGCATAACCCGCACTCTTAGCTGCATTCAATTTAGGAAATAAATTTGAAATTGTAGCACTGAGAGTCCCCTCACTTTGCTTTGCTGATAAATTGCCTGATGCTGTTTGACCGAATTGTATACTTGAATTATCTGCACCCATGAGTGGGGCCCATTTGAAGGCAAAGACTTTATTATACGCTTTTGAGAGTTCAACAAATTGTGACGTTACTTTGATCATTTTTGGCGCCGGAGGTGCGTCTTTTTTCTGGCTTACGGCCGTAAAATCGATGATGTCACTTGTCTGAGGAGAAGCGTAGCGATTACTTGCTGATGATAAATTAATAATCTTTGGAGGTAAAAAAGCTTTTGCAATCGTAACCGCAAGAGCTTCTCTTCCTTCGGGTTTTTGTTGTGGACTCACGACACCTTCTAGCCAAAAGACTTTGTTCACAACCCTAACAGTTACTTCTTTTAAATTATTTCGGGCAAGCTCTTCAGTCATTTTTCTTGCGATCACTCGCTGAGTTTGAGGAGAGAGTTCAATTAATGTAAGAACATCGGGGTAACTTGCAAGAACTTGAGAAACTCTTCCAATATCATCTGGAACGACGATTTCACCACCAACATAAACTTTCCCACCTTTGATCCCAATTTCTAGGCCCTCAACATCTCCAATTAATTCCCTTAACTCGGAAACGGTATTGGATTTCCCTGTCGCTGTAATCACAACGGTGTAAATGAGTTTCACATCGCCAACACTATCTCTCACCGTAACATTCGTTCTTCCGGGCTTTAATCCCTTGAAGATAATTTCTCTTTTGGTAGGAATGAGAACAAGCTTCAGGATACTTTCATTTCCGATCGTAATTTTGGGACTATAATCAAAATCAAGTTTTTCAATAATATCAATCCCCATAGCAACCTCTAGATCCTTGTTTGGAACAGGGGAAGTCTGCGTGGTATCTTGAGAGAAACCCAAACTCGCAAAAGAAAAAAATAAGATGGTGATTAAAATTTTAACGACCGACACCACCAGCCCTTTTATTTTCTCTTGCAGATTGCTCGGCAAAATATGTTTGAGCCTCAGCTCTATCTTCATCTAACACATCGTAGAGTTTTGTGGATGCAATTCTTTCAACTGTTTTATCATCATTATTTCTAAGCGATAGATAAATTCCGTTACCAGCAGAAATAAGAAAAACCATTTTTTGAACTTCAAATGGAGTAAGCTCCAGTGTCACAGTATTAAAATTTGTGTAGTTATTTAACTTCATCTGACGAGAATCTTTTTCATCTTTTATGTTAATGATGGGCACTGAATTTGTAATAAACAATCCCGTAGATAAGACAATGACATCCTGGAGCACTGTTTTAACTTTTAACTTTTCCTTCTTTCCAGCTGCGTAATCGACGAGAGCAAGAACATCAACGCGATCGCCTGGCTTAATCAATCGGCTGACAGCTTGTCCTTCAGTTACTTGAATAGACATCGCTCTTTTTCCAATAGAGATTTGACGAGATAATCCAGATTGCGAACCAGGATATGTCACTCTCGGCACAGTGATTTGTTCCCCTTTTTTGATTGGAACAGCAGCAATCGTATTGTAGAGATCTTCAACTCTTTTGAAGTGACCCGGCATTTGAAATTTCGAAGGTATATTTATGAGTTGAACTTTTCTATCATCGATAATTTCAAGTTCTTTGATATCTTCTTTTGCAATCACGACTGGTGTCTGATTCCCGTAATCACTCTGTAATTCGGTCTCTCGACTTTCGATATAAGACCAAATCATGGCAACGGCCAGGGCAGCAAGGAGAAGACTGGTAGTAAAGGCTCGACTATTCATTGTTCTTCCTAAACTTTGAATGATTTTTCAATTACTTAATCTTACCAGATTTTTATTTTCATGGAGCAAAATGAAATTTCTTACCTACTGCATGATTATGCAACTTCTTTGATCAACAACTGCACTAAAGTCTCCATCACCTTGCTCGGGAGCATAATAGATTTCACCATTTTTGTGATAAAACGTGGCCCCACATGTTCCGTAAACAGTACCTACTTTTACCCACAAACTTTTTTCAGAATTGTAGGCATCTTCACATTTATCCTTGGGACTATCCTTAAATGGAATGCTCACTTTATAACAAGGCATGACCGGACTCCCCTCGCCTTTTACGTAATCACGCCAACCGATAAAAAAGACACTAAAATACGACCAACTTTCAAAATTAGGTACGGTTTTCGGGGACGGAGTAGTTGAGCTGTTTTGAATCCTATAGTAGTAATAAGATCTGGCAATCTTTTGCTGATTGATGGATCCATTAATGGAATTCGCAAACCCAGAAATCACTGAGTAAAGTGTTACAATAAGCGGTAAAAAAATAATTAACTCGATAAGGGCTTGGCCTCTTTGAGTTTTCAAGTTTTTTCTCATCAACATCCATCGTCGTATAAAGTGACGTCCATAGATTGATTACAAGATTCCTGTCCAGTCACTGCAAAACAAACTCGGCTGGCACATTCGGCCCTCGTCGGTTCCTTTCCTAGAAAGGACTCAGAGACTAACTCTAGTTTATTTTGTCCAGCGACTCTTCCAATGATGTCCATGGTAACTTCAAAAGTCGTGTAGGCCCCAATCGTCAAGGTTTCATTATTCCCCGAAGCTTGTTCGACTCTATTCACCTTAAAATTCTCACTCGGAATTTTAAGAACGCTCAAGTTATAGTTATTAAAAGCGGTCTCGGCATTTTGGGCCGCTCTCTCCAAAGAGGGTCCAATGTTTCCCACTTGGCCTTTGTGAGTATCTTGAGTGAGATAAACTCGACTCGCCATAAAAGTCGCATATTGAACTAGGTATCCGGTTGCATAATTCACCGAGGTATTAAATATAACTAAAATTAAACTGAGTCCAAAAACGAAGGTAAAGATAAATTCAATCGTCGACTGACCTCTTTCATTATTACTGGCCATAAGGGTCCTTAGGTCCAAAGAATCGTGACTCTCCCGCACTTGATAGATCGACATAAGACGGATGAATAACGATATTTTTATTATCACGAGGAATATCAGGCAGCGGCTCGCGTTCTGCACCACTAATATGAAAAGCATGACGATAGGAGAATTCATTTTGTGCTTTGATTTTTAAACCAACTTCCCCTTGCTCACCAAACATTCTTTTAAAGGCAGCACTCTTGTACACTGTCATAACGAGAGAGATGACAACAACAAAAAGAAGAATATACTCAACAGTCGTTTGACCTGACTCTTTGTTCATTCTTATTTCCATATTTCCATCCCTAATAGGATCCAAGCGACAGAGATCACTGGTGCATAACTAAATCTAGATCTTATGATCTCTTGAATACCTTTCCAGTGACGATTAAAGGTGAATGCTACCATTTCACGACGATGTTTAAAGAATTTTGATATCAACAAGATAGTTCCAACCATTATGGTGCTAATAATAATTTTCTCAAAAAAAATAAAATGATAATCGAAAGGTGTCACAACAAAAAGTGATGCGAGATATTTTGAATCTCCAGCACCCATAATATTCACAAGAAAAAGAATAAAACCAATCCCAATAAACCCTAAAGGAAAAAGAAAGATATTCCAACTCAATTGATATAAATGGCTCCCAAGGGAGAATAACAAAGTAGCAAAAATAAGATTACTCATGATCCAATAGTTTGAAATTTTTTTTTGTTTTAAAATCAACCCAACTCACGATAAGAAGCTCTATCAAAATAAGACTAAAAACTATTTCAAATTTCATGGGGTGCCTGAATAAGAATTTTCATACCCTTTCATCCAACAATTCGTTTGGCAAATTCCAACCGTGAGATGAGTTGAAAGGACGTGGGATACGCTTCCCATAGCATCGCTAAAAAAATCAGAATACTTAGAAATGACATTGAAGCCAAAGATAATTGCGAATGCAAGAATGAAAATATATTCAACCGTAGCTTGACCACGGTCATTTAAAGATGGTTTCACAAGAAAGATCGTATCACGAAGCTTAGGAGAGGCAAGAGATTACTTACCTACTCCCATTTCGAGATATCATCCTCAACTTTACCCATAACACTACCAAGGATACCGCCTTCTCCGTCTCCACCTTCACCTAATAATTGTTTCGTGATAGCGCCCTTAAATTTGATAACGATAGCAGCAGCAACGGCAACCAACAGAATATACTCTGTGGATGTCTGCCCACTTTCGTCTTTAAGGTAAGCTAGCATTTTGTTCTTCATACTTCCCCCCTGAGGAGCACACTTGTTCTACACTCACTTTTTCGACCTAAATCCATT
>Ga0157615_1371627_pt1 | contig 10479 bp, 15 predicted proteins | sample GEODES144metaT_FD_106802 | JGI IMG/M metagenome (GOLD analysis project Ga0157615, IMG submission 106802) | Eutrophic lake water microbial communities from Lake Mendota, Wisconsin, USA - GEODES144 metaT (Metagenome Metatranscriptome) | ecosystem: Environmental > Aquatic > Freshwater > Lake ... | reverse complement strand
TGAAGTTTAAGTAATAAACGCTTAAAGAAAATAGTCTCAGTCGTTAAGTTGAGTGAGGAGTGCAACACCTCTTTTAACCCAATGCTTTAAGTTATGACGCTTCTGCATCGGTAGCTCGATCATAAGCACGAAGTTGGTAGAATGACCAGTTGTTGACAAAGTACCGCGTCTGTCAAGTGTCTTGTACAACGGACATGTGTAACAGTGATTGAATTTAATTTCAGCGGTCTTTCCTGGCTTCAACCAAATTGATGGCATTATTGTGAAAAGCTTCTTAGGCTATGACTCAGCGAGTTAGTTTAAATCATGGTCCCATCTGCAACCTTCCAAGAAGAGTCCATAAATATAGGCACCATCTTTTGGTGCTACATCTTTGTTAAGCTTGTTTTATTCAGAGAAAATCTCAAAATCGATGCCGATTTCATCAATAGGGATAACGAATTTTCTGGCGTAATTTTGCTTCATACCTGTTAAGAATGACTAAGTGAAGAAGAAACCAGAGATCCAGAATGATGATGGTGTTCCTTCATCAATCCACTTTTGCATGAAGACTAGACGCTCAACAAAGTCCACAACGTAAGAGGCAAGTGGTTTAAGTGATGGGTAAGAACGCTTCATCCAAGCAGCTGGTGTTCTGTTATCGAATACGGAGTTCCCGACTGCCTCCAACTCAATTGACATAACTACCTCACCCTTAATTGCTTTTCCAATGTTGATGAGTGAGCTGCGCACAATTTCAAGTAGACGGTTGAAACGGAGCAATTCTTACAAAAGCACAGTGTTCATAGATTCCTCATAGGTAATAGGGTGGCGTTTCTGAGCATACTCAATATCAAATTACTTTGGCAATTTCTCTAAGATCGATTAGCAAGATTCACTGAGGACTTAGTCTTAGCTCTTGCCTGCAGCAGATGAAACTCTTGGTTAGAGAGTGAGCGCAGTTCCCAAAATAAGGTTGGTTGTATTTATAGCAGATGTGATTTCGGCATTTTCATGCATGCCGAATACCTCAGTCAAGTCATTAATTGGAAGTTTATCTTCAATGAACTAGATGTAGTCAGCTTTGTTTCCATCGGATGGTACATAATAGAAACCATTCTCGGACAGTTTGTGGTTTTCCTCACTTATCATTTCAGAACAGTAGAAGTCTGAAAGAATCAAATTAATACATCGACGGTCCTGAGGATCAGTAACTCTACCTCCATAGTTAGCTTCAGCGACCATGTAAATGAGAGCCTCATATGGAATTTCATCATAGAAGTCTAAGAATTAGAATAACTGATCTTTGGAGATTCTAAGATCTGAAGCTGAGAATTCATAAGGCGTGTTCCAGCCGAGTGGACCGAATTTTCTACGTTCAAGTACAAGAGCATTAAAGAAACAAAGACCCCAGAACAATCTTCTGAAAGCAATAGGCTTTTTGCTATTATCAAGTTCTGCATCAGTAATTGCGAAGAAGGAACCTCTGATGTTATTTCTGAGACCTTTTGGTGGTTCTGCAGTAACTTTGACAGAGTTTTGCACAATTGTAACAGGGAAATGACTGCTAGGCATAGTTGTAAGCCAAACTCTGAATGCACTTGCTTGATCAGGTACAATTTCCTCAATTAAACCGTCAAGTGTCGGCATGAAAGATGGAGCCAAGTGACAGTTCTGTAAAACGACCCAAGTTTGTGTCTTTTAGGCTCCTCTTATCGCATTAATAGCCTTTTCAGATTGACCGGCACCCAATGAGAGAGACTCGAATTTAATCTTCTTTTAATTTGACAGGCCAATAATGTCTGTCATAGGGTCAGCACCAGCAGAAAGAACGATAATAATTGGCTGTTTGTTTGTCGAGTCAGCGAAAACTTCATTCATATCAAACGCTGGTGGAGTGATGTACTTCTCACCCATTTCTTTTTCGTTGGTAACCATCATCTAGATGCATTGAACTACTTTGTCAGGTCTGAGAATTGAAATTACAACAGTGCGGTTCAAGATGCTTAAATCTTTCCATTGGCCAGGCCAAACAGTTTCAAGTGCCTGAGGATTGGGGCTATTGTAAATCTTTTCCCAAGTGGCAAGGTTCTTCTCGAAATCAAGATCAAAGTTGTTGAATTGCTTGAACTTTCCTGACATTTCGAGGATTGCTAACCAAGATTTATTTGTGAGCCATCCTGAATCTCCAGTTGGGTTTGGTCTAGTCATTTCAACTTAAGTTGCGCCAGCCATTAAGAACCTGACACAGGCGAAGTCAAGACCACCAGTGTCTTTTTGGACCTCGTCCATGATCTTAAGGCAAATAAGGAATGAGAATAGCAACTTGTCCTTTTCAAAGAGTGACCTACAAACATTCTTGTACAATCTCCATGTGAATTCGGAAATAAAATAGGCTTTTCGCTCATTCTTTTATGCCTTTTCGACAACACCTTCTACTGATTTAATAGCTCCCTCATAGATAAGTCTGAAAAATTCGAGTGAGTACTGATACATGGGGTCAACATTGATCAAATCAGTCAGCACGAAGAAGAGACGAGAGACACGTGTTGCGACAGGAACAAATTGATCTCTAATAAGTTCTATCTGTTTCATTGTGTTTTCCATATCCTTGAGAGTTTATTCAATTTAAACTGACTGGATCTTCGATTCGTCAAGAGCAATCTTAAGATTTCTATCTTCAAGGATGTCGTCTCTTGAATTAGCAACCATGTCAAGAATCTTGTCTTGCAATTCAGCCTGTTTCTTTTAATTGTCGGCTTTAATTTAAATGCAAGCGTTACGACGTTCGTACTTTGCAAACTCTTCGATTTTAACAATTATTGAAAGCATCTGATCAAGAAGACCATCTTGGGTAACCATGAAGTTAAGCATCGTTACTTTCACACAGATTTCAGGTGAGTAGTGAGGTCTGGACATTTTTGTTGTGATGTAGAATTTAAAGTCAGGATTAAAAGAGATGCCCTGCTCACCGAATTTGATATACATATCACTACCCTTCTTCTCAATCTGCTTGGCAAGCAGTGGGTCAAGCAATGGGTCAAAGGTCTCATTCGCATCTTCAAGAATAACTGGTACACCTAGGGTAATACTGTTCTCAAGAGTTCGGGATATTACATTAGGTTCATTGGTTGGCTTGATAACCTTAACATTATCCTCCTTGTGTCGTTGTTTAAGCCAAAGATTTGCCTGCATTTGAGGATCGATGAATAAGCACCATCTCTCTGATTGTTCTGAAATGATCGCACTATCAGTAGAGAAACTGTCCTGAGGCAGTCCTTGAATTTGCCATTATCTAATTTTCACAGCGTCACCTAGTACCGAATCTACAGACACATTTTTAGTAGATTTAATCTGGAATTACATGAGCATTTCAGCCCAGTTTTGAGTGCATTCATCACGATATTACTTTACAAATACACCAAGATATGCAATAACACCAGAGGCAATGATAACATCGCCAACAATATTTTCGCGATTATCTCTGTTCTTTGCGAGATCGACCTTCCAGTTCTCACGCTCGGCAGCGAGTCCATTAATAAGCGCTTTCGCCAGTTCGACTTTGCGCTCACAATCATCTTTCTCAGATCTAAGTCTGTTTTCTTCAGCTTATGTAGCTTCAAGTTCATCTACAAGCTTCTTCATTTCAGCTTGCACAGCTGCAAGTCTTTCTTTGGCAGCATCCCAAACTTTTTGAGCAGCGGCTGAGCTTTCTTTAGCCTGAGCAAGTTCGATCTTTTTTGGTACGACAATCTTCATAGCGCCGTGGTAACCAACAATAGCACGGCACCACTTAGAAATACCGTGAGCAGCTTTTGAAGCGTTGATAAGTTTTGCTTCTGAGTAGTCTTCTGAATTGAGAATTGGAGTTAGTTCCTCAATAAGTTTCTCCTCAATGTTGTCCTTAGGGTAGTTTTAAAGCTATTTCAAAAGTGCAGCTGTAAGAATGTTCTTCTTGCAAGGCTCCCAATAGTCTGCTACTTTAGTTTTGCCATCAGGACCGGTGACCATGCTAGGTTTGGTGTTAAAGAACATACAAAGAGTTCTAGCGACAAGTTTGACGGGCTCAGATACAGTCTTGAAACCCTTAAGTTCTGTCACATCATTGCCACTAAGACTGTTGACAGCCTTAACTGCAGCTTCGTAGATTGGAGTAACCTTAGCAAGTTCGTATTCGCACTCTGCATTTTTAGCCTCAGCAATACTCTTCTGAGCCTTTGCCGAGTCTTCTTCGATCTTACACTCTGATACAGTCTAATCTACAATCTTCTTCTTAATTTCGATTTCCTTCTGCATTTTTGCTGAGTTAGCTGCCTTAACCTCAAGCACTGGAATCAAAGCAGTAAGTTTCTCCTATAGTTCTCCAACAGCTTTGGCTGCAGCAGCGAGTTGTGTTAAACCTCTTTCAAACTTTCTAATTTGATTGTCGATGTAGTTACGCTTCTTATCAAGCATGCCAGAGAAAGTTTTAATAAGAATCAAATATGAAGTGGGCGTTACGTAGTAGAATCTTCTCATTTCCTGTTAGTAACGGAGAGTAAGTTCCTAGACACGGGTTTGCATGTCGACACAAATAGTGACGACACCTTCGCGAGATGGTAGCTCCTGGATGTTGGAGAGGAACACGTTTGCGACGTCTTCCAAGGCCTCTTTTGGCCAGGGCAAGAACCAATCAATTGCACAACAATTAACTAATGAAGGGAACATTCTGAGTCTACGCTTGAAATCATCTCCGATTGGTGACATAGCAAGGACCATATGCAAGCTATTCTTAGCTTAAGTAGCGAATTTTTCTCTGATCTTAGCGTTGTCGTCAGCAATTTCCTTAAAGTCAGGATTTGATTTGTTTGCTTCTTTAACTGACTCAATTATTTATACAACATCTTCCGCCTTGTAGAGATTAGGAATTTCACCATTGTTTAAGATATTATTAATATCTTCAAGGAATGCCTCATTAATAATTTAGGAATCTGAGAACAGGAAAACGAGAGGGTTAGCTTCAACACCACATTGCAAGAAAATTTTCTTTACCATATCCTCACGCCAGGCGATGAAGTTGTAACCTTTTGGCATTTCGATAACTTCGATTTAGTATTGGGCGATCCAAGTAGCAAGCTCAGTTAATGATTTGCGTCCAGAACCACCGACACCGACAAGTAAAGCGTGTCCGAGCTGAGTTGTTATAACTCTGTGAATCTTTACAATATGCTCAATAGCGTCTGTAAACAACACAAGGTCCATTCTCTTGGCGCGGAACATCATGTTGAATTCGCTAAGACTGTCTTCAGCAACTTTCTTTACTTTTGCACGATTGGTCAACTCACAATAGACATCGTTAAACGGTTTTTTAGTCTCATCACCTTCTGGGAAAATGAGTGGAGTAAAGGAGGCGAAGAGAAGAGGTTTGATTGTAACAATCTTGTCCCAATTTTTCTTGAATTTTTCAGTCATCTTCTCAGCAAGAAGCTATTGGAACAAGTCTCTGTCACCAATTGAAATGAGACGGTCTTGGAACACACGTAAGCACTCATGTGCCCACAGCTTAACCATTTATTCATCAGTAACAATCGCACGGGCATTTGATTTAGACATTCCTTGGAACACTTTACTCAGGTCACGAAGATTGAAAGTATAATGAGATTTGGCTGGTGTTGGTCTGAACTTTTTCTGCACATCATTGTAAACTTAAATTGTTGCACTAGTGACATTTTCCTTTAACTTTTCTATATTAGCGCCGAATGGTACCTTAGTTTAACTTCTGTACATCCACTCCATAACGTTACAGAAGATATCGTTGAGTGATCTATCTGAGTATGGTTCGACATATATGATATTGAAATGGCGGACGTATCTGTTGGTGATGCTATTTCTACCACCGCCGGGTGGGCCCATTGCAGCAACAAAGCATACTTTTTAAGTAGCTCTAAAGTCTCTTTCAGGCTCGTTGATATCGTACCAACCACCATAGTCCATCCACTGTCTAAGTAACTCAATTGGGGGTTGAGCGCCGTAGACTTCTTTCAAAGGCATGTTAAGATCGTCGACAAAAATGATACCGTTCTTACCAAGTGGTGGTCCATAGAAACCTTTACGCTTCTTCTCCATACCACCATCAATGATCAACTGGGTTTGGTTAGCTGATGTTTAGGCTGAGAAAGAAAGACCAAGATACATGTAGTTCTCATTTGAGAATGTGTTCTTGAGCTCATTGATAATGGTGATTGACTTACCAGTACCAGTGGGACCAACAATCAAGGTGTGCTTCTAGTTAATGAGAAGATTTTTTAGTAAGTACTGGATTCTGATACTGTCTACATTTGGTACAATAACTTCGGTGTAAGAGCAATCCTTTGGTACAACATATTGAGGGACTGTCTTTGTCCAAGGCATCCATGAAACACTGTCCTTAACGAATGAAAGGTCAAACAACGATGTTATTTCACCTCCAATCTTGTTTGGAATTTTGATTGGTTAAACTCTAGGAATGTCAATCTTATACTGTTCTTGAACATCCTCACCAACAATAAGTTATTAAATGAACTTGTCAAATTTAGGTCTCGTAAACTCCTCGATTTGACCACCGATACCCCAGATTGCAGCAAAAACAATAGCGTTCATACAAATTTCTTCGGCGTTTTGTGGTGCTCCCTTAGACTCCTCTGATCCCCACTCCAGAACAAAGTGGTCGAATACGTGAAGGAAGTTGTGAACTAGGAAATTGGGACCAGTCTACACAGGGAATTTGCATTGGACTCTTGTAAATTCCATAGAAAGATTGCAAACATAGTTCATTCTGTTGAGAATATTGTCTACAAGTCTTTGTTCAAGGAATTTTTACAAAGTAAAGCAATAAGATTGAATAAGTGGAGTATGTCCAAGTTATTGTGGTTCCATCAAAACCATACCGCAACGAGAAACTGTAGCGGGTGAGGCTTGAGAAAGGTCTTCGACTTCGAACATCATAGTCATCGTCGGTTTAAGCTTAATGATTTGACCTGAGTTAAGGCAGAGCTTTTTGTTGTCGTCGAGCACAGTATTCATGTTTTCAATCCAAATAGCATCGACTGGACCATCAAAAACAATCCACTTACGATCAGGAGACAAACTCTCAGCGCAGTCACGGATTTTTATAGCCAATACACCATCTTGCCATTCACCAGAATCAGCATTGAGTGTTCCGTATAGTTAAGTTTACTGAATTGACTTAGGGTTAATGAAGAATGTTTGCACATTAACAAATGCTGGGTTGTTTTGAATGCTTGACATAGCATCTTGCAAAACTTTAATGACTTTTGACTTTCCTGAAAAAGCACCACCAACAACCATAAGACCATGGCGCACCATAATAGTTTCGTATAGCTCAATACACTTCTTAAGGAACTCAATTTTAGGTTGAAGATTAAGCTCCTTACAGCTGATGTACATCTTCTCATTCAAGAGAGTGTAGTCTGGAGTTGGAGTAACAACTCCAGGGAAAAGATCGTTTGTGATACCATTGTAAAGAGGAATATCATTCTGAGTAAACTTGGGCAAGTTGACATCATTAAGAGCACGAAGACCAATCTAATCTTCAGGCCAGTCGAGTTGTCTACGCAAGTTACCACAAGCAGTAAGAATGGCTTTAAGTGAACGCATACCGAAGTCATAATGATCTTATGAAGAAAGCTGCTCAGATGAAAGTCTCAACGAGGCGACAACTTTGATAGCGATGTACTTGGCTCTGCTGAAACCGAATGAATAGAGCTCGATTTCACCAATCAAAACGTAGTCAGGTACCATCATAGCACAAGGTCTAAATTGGGCCTTTAAGTTGTCGGGCAAGTCAGAGCGACCAGCGTAGCCGGGGTTCATCGTAATGTTAACAGAGCAAGCCTTGTTAAGTCTGAGCTAAGTGCCTTCGAAAATGAAGGTTCTTGCATTCTAAGCAATAGCATTTCCGATAGTCAGCACTTACTGGGCAATAACGGAAAGTACCTCAAGATCAATTCTGTTGAACTCATCGAAGCAATTCCAGCATCCAGATGAAGCAAGACCTTTGAAGAACTTAGCCATAGCCTAATAACCAAGATCTGGAGAGCAATTGAAGACGACACACTATACGGCAAGAGCCTTAGCGAGATCTTTAACTGATTCGGTCTTTCCTGTACCGGCTGGGCCTTCAGGGGCACCACCATAGTTTAGCTGCTTTGCACCCATAAGAGTACGATAGCATCTATCAGTTAGTGGAGTGATAACTAGACGAAGTGAATTTCCAAGATATTCCCAACCATATGGAATAGTAGCTGTGACCATACTGACATCAAGATCAAGAGTCTTTTCTGTCCAGTAGTAACGCAATTGAGAAGCCCACTCGAAGTCATTGGTTGACTGAATATTTTTATTAATGAGTTCTTGGACGACATCACGTGCATGCACATCGATAACGACCATAGCTTTAAGTGTGATACGGATACCAGCAGACAAGTCACCTCTAACAAGTTGTACAATTTCTTCAATTTGATCATTCAGTATTTGGATGTAGTTCTGAAGTCCTCCGTTCTTTTTAATTGAGTTTTCTACACCAGAAGTCCAGTCGATTTGGTCTACGGCAAGAATAATTTGTCCAGGCCAGTTACCTACCCAAGTGGTACGTTTTGTCTTGGCGTAATCTTTTAAAGATTCAGAACACAATTGGCGTAGTGTCTTGCGCATAATTGTTTCAATTTCAAGCATCCACTTCTCGACATTTCCTTTCTTGTCTCCAGCGTTAACATCAATCTTAGTGATGAAATCGACATCTTCACCTTCAGCGGATAACATACCATAAACCTCATCCTTGTCTGAGAATTTTACTCTGGAGATACCTTCGAAACATTTATCCATGTGAACTTGTACAGCACGAGGATCTTTGGTCTAGGCCAAAAGCATTAGAAGTGACTAACTATCCAAGAAGTAGAAACGTGGGAAAACTAATGACTTTTCTTCTAAATAGGCATCAAGTTTGTTTTAAATCTAGTCTAACTTTTTGTTTGCCTCAATGAATTGTGGTGTAATGTTGTCACGTTCATTTAGTTCGATGATACCGGGGTCGTTATCAATTGCTTCCATAGTTGTTTTCCAGGTGCTGTCAACATCCTTAAACATAGCTGCTTCATTGGGCATAGTTTTACCAATGTCATCTGAAGCAAAAATTGGTTCGAGGTACATCCAGGTGCGCTGGCACTTGCAAATTTCGTTGATGAGCTCAGACATTTGATTGAGCTTTGTTTCCCAGTTACGGGTCTCAATCTTTAGTTTGCCACGCATATTGCTGCTGCCGAGCATAGCCTGTGTTGCCACAATTTAGTCATCAAGTTTGGCGTTTATGTCATCGTAGCCTTTGAGAACAAAAGTCTTGCCTTTGTAGTTGAACAGACTAAGTTTAAAATCTTTCAATTCAGCCTTCATAAGCTAAAGTTTCTTTTGAAGTTAGTGCTTCTTCTCAGCTCTAGAGAGAATTTCCTCAATGTCAACAACAAAGTCGTGCAACTTAAACTCTGCGAAACCTGTTACAGTGATGGACTCACGCTCTAAATCATCACGGCCCACAAGGTTTTTTATTTCATTCCAGTCTTCATCTGAAACTGCCTCAGAAGTAATACATTTGATTAAGGGAAGATGCTCACGGAAAGCCTCCAACTTGAATCTAACCTAATCTGCAACCTCAGCAGTCGCAGGGTAGTCTTCATTGAGCTTCTTCTTCAATTAGAAGCAGCTCATGTGCCATCCATTAATGCTTGACTCCATAGATTCGTAATCTTGGTTGAACAAAGGTTGATTAGTCCAGTCTTAAATCATTGAACCAACGTTGAATCCGACATCTAGAAGATCGTAGAATGGCTTAAAGTCCTTTTCAAGAGTGTCAAGTGCAGGCCACTCACTTGGTGCTTAAGCGAAAGTTTGTTCACGTTCGTTAAATTGCTCAATCTTATCTTTAGCGTTATCAAGTGAGTTCCTCAGATCCATAGTGTCCTTCACTGTGTCATTGACAGCATCAATAGAATCGAAAGTCTTGATCTTCTTAAAGCGTTCCTCGAACTCTTTCATCTGAACTGCAAAATCTTCCTTCTCCTTATCAAGTCGTTGCAAAAAGGTTTCCTCCTATTGCTGAATTTCTGAATTTCCTTCTTGAATTGTTTGACCAATTTACATAGGCCACATTTTCTAAGATAGAGTTGTTGCAATATCTTCCTCTTCATAGAAGAAACTAAACTCATCAAGTAACTCTTGATGTCTAATTGCCTCCTTCAACAAGTCTTGCAATTAAATTTAAGTAACATCTCTTGATACTTTGATGAACTCTCTAATGCTTACAAGCTCCTTTTCGTTTGTGGGAACAGTTCTGATACGTACCTCCATGTTTGTGTATGTGGTTTCGATATGCTTGACCGTGTCGTTACTCCATTTTTGAACTGCCTTGATAAGTGCATCACGAATCTTAAGAGCTGCATTGGAAAGTTGAACTTTAATCTTAGCAGCTTG
>Ga0157615_1210361_pt1 | contig 10549 bp, 20 predicted proteins | sample GEODES144metaT_FD_106802 | JGI IMG/M metagenome (GOLD analysis project Ga0157615, IMG submission 106802) | Eutrophic lake water microbial communities from Lake Mendota, Wisconsin, USA - GEODES144 metaT (Metagenome Metatranscriptome) | ecosystem: Environmental > Aquatic > Freshwater > Lake ... | reverse complement strand
TGCTAAACGAAGGAGGTCCATACAGTGCTCCTCCCCACCCAAGTACGGTCTCCAGCAGACCGGACCTCTGGGGGCCGCAAACGGGCACAAGCCCGCACCGTTTGTGAGGACGCCGAGACGCGAAATCGTCGGGGGTGTCCAAGGTTCCAGGGCCAACCGCAGCCGAAAGGCTGACATGACGCGCAAGGCGTCGTGGGAGACAGGCGAGTGAAAGAGAAGATCAAAATCCGCCTCGAGGCATACGATCATCGTATCCTCGACAAAGCCGCGCAGGACATCGTGGACACGGCCAAGCGCACGGGCGCTCAGGTCGCCGGCCCGATTCCCATGCCCACCCGGATCGAGCGCTACACCGTTCAGCGCGCTCCGCACGTGGACAAGAAGTCCCGCGAGCAGTTCGAGCTGCGGACCCACTGCCGCGTCATCGAGATCCTGGAACCGACCGCGAAGACCAACGATGTCTTCAGCAAGGTCGATGTTCCGGCGGGCGTCGATATCACCATCAAGCAGACGGTGAGGTGATCTGATGCCGGTGCTCTATGGAACCAAGGTGGGCATGACCCGCGTGTACGAGGGTGGGGTGATTGTCCCCGTTACCGTCGTCCAGGTCCTCCCCAATGAAGTCGTTGAAGTCAAGACCAAGGACAAGCACGGACACGATGCGCTGAAGGTTGCCTGCGGCAACAAGGCCCGTGTCCTGAGCAAGCCAGTGGCCGGCGAATACAAGAAGGCTGACGTGGCCCCGCGCCGTTTTCTCCGCGAGATCCCCGCGGCCGCTGACGCCAAGGTTGGCTCCAAGCTGACGGTTGGCTCGTTTGACGGCAAGAAGCTGGTGGATGTCACCGGCACCAACAAAGGCCGTGGTTTCGCTGGTGCGATGAAGCGCTGGAATTTCAGCGGCCACAAAGCCACTCACGGCACCATGGGCCACCGTGCCCCAGGTGCGATTGGTTGCCGCATGGACCCGGGCAAGGTTTTCAAGGGCCAGAAGATGGCCGGCCACTGGGGCAATGAACAGGTGACTATCAAGAATCTCTCGATCGTGTCGATCGACGCCGAGAACAATCTGGTTGTTCTCAAGGGCGCGATCCCCGGTCCCAACGGTGGCCTCGTGGCCATCTCGCAGGCCTGAGGCGAACCATGACTGCCATTCCCGTATTCAATGCACAGGGTGTGAAGACTGGCGAAATCGCCGTCGATCCCGCCCTTTTCGACAAGACCGTGCGTCGTGGCCTGCTCAAAGAGGCTTTGATCGCATACTTGGCCAGCCAGCGTCAGGGCAGCCACAAGACCAAGGACCGCGGCGAAGTCGCCGGCGGCGGCAAGAAGCCCTGGAAGCAAAAGGGAACTGGTCGTGCCCGTCAGGGTTCGACACGTAGCCCACAGTGGGTCGGTGGTGGTCGGGCTCACGCCTTGCGCCCCCGCGATTATGGTTATCAGCTGCCCAAGGCCCAGCGCGAGCTTGCTCTGCTCAGCAGCCTGCGCTACCGCCTCGAGAAGAACGGGATCTGCGCGGTCGAGGGTCTCGACGCGCTCACTGAGCCCAAGACCAAGACGGTAGCCGGTTTCCTAAGCAAGGTTGGCGTCGGCGGCAAGGGCACCCTGATGGTGAGCGAGGGCAACCTGCCGAACCTGCATCTCAGCGCGCGCAATCTCCCCAAGGTCAACGTCGCTGAGCGGCGCAACCTGACTGCGGGTCAGATCCTGGTCCATGCCAACTTGGTGTTCACCCGAGGTGCAATCGAGACCATGGTCAAAGAGCTGACGGAGGCGAAGGGCTGATCATGAATCCGTACGAGATCATCCAGCGTCCGGTGGTGACCGAGAAGTCGGTCCACCTCCAGAACAAGCTGAACCAGTACACCTTCGCGGTGCATCCTGACGCCAACAAGATCCAGATCCGCGAAGCGATCCAGAGCTTGTTCAAGGTCAAGGTCATCGCGGTCACCACCATGAACGTCCGTCCGCGTGAAAAGCGCGTGCGCGGCCGCTTCCCCGGTCTCACCAGCGCCTGGAAGAAGGCGATCGTGAGCGTCGCGGACGGCCAGAAGATCGAGGGAGCCTGATATGGCCTTCCGTCACCTCGGCCCCGCTTCTGCGGGTTCCCGCCATGCCACGATTCCCGATTTCGCTGAGGTCACCAAGACCGATCCCGAAAAGTCGCTGATCGTCCGCAAGAAGTACCATGCTGGCCGCAATCACCGCGGCAAGATCACCGTGCGGCACAAGGGCGGCCAACATGCCCGTCAGTACCGTCTGGTTGACTTCAAGCGTGACTCGCTTGACCTCGCTGCCACTGTCGCGGCGATTGAATACGATCCGAACCGCACCTGTCGCATCGCCTTGCTGACCTACAGCAATGGCAGCAAAGGCTACATCCTCGCTGCCGATGGCTTGGTGGTGGGATCCAAAGTCCAGAGCTACAGCGCCGTGGGCGAGCCCAGTGTCGGCAACTGTCTGAAGCTGAAGCATATCCCTCAGGGTCTCGAAGTTCATAACATCGAGTTGCAGCCAGGTCGCGGCGGGCAGCTGGCCCGCTCGGCTGGCACCCACGCCCGGCTGATGGCGATTGATGGCGACTATGCGATCATCTCTCTGCCTTCTGGCGAGTTGCGCAAGGTTCTGGCTGAGTGCCGTGCCACCATCGGCGTGGTTGGCAATCTCGAATCGAATCTGCGCTTCCTCGGCAAGGCTGGACGTAATCGCTGGCTGGGCGTGCGCCCGACGGTCCGCGGCAACGCCATGAATCCGATTGCTCACCCGCTGGGTGGTGGTGAAGGCCACACCAACGGCGGTCGCCAGCACTGCTCGCCGTGGGCTGTGGTTGATGGCAAGAGGACCCGTTCCAAAAAGAATCGCAACAATGTCTTCATCATCCGCCGTCGCGACGGCCGTACGATGAACGCGGAGTGAGGTAGCCATGTCCCGCAGTTCCCGCAAAGGCCCGTACGTCGACATCAAGGTCCTCGAAAAGGTCGAGAAGCAGAAGCAGGCCGGTCTCAAGACCCCGATCAAAACGTGGTCCCGCGCCTGCACCGTGGTGCCCGATTTCATCGGCCACACCTTCTCGGTGCACAACGGCAAGTCGTTCATCCAGGTGCAGATCACCGACAACATGGTTGGTCACAAGCTGGGTGAGTTCGCGGTGACCCGCCGGTTCACCGGCCATGGCGGCACCAAGAAGGAGGAGTCGAAGTAATGGAATACGTCGCCACCACGCGCAATGCGCGCATCTCGCCGACGAAGATCCGTCTCTCGGCTGATCTGATCCGCGGTAAGCGGGTTGAAGATGCTCTCAACCTCCTCACCTTCCAGCCGCGTCGCGGCTCGGTGATGCTCAAGAAGACCCTTGAGAGCGCGGTTGCCAATGCGGCCAATCTCGCCGGTATCGACCCCATGGATCTGACTGTGGTCGAGGCCCGGGTTGACAAGGGTATCGTCATCAAGCGTTTTCGTCCGGCCCCCAAGGGTCGTGCCGCCAGCCGCGTCAAGAAGTGCTCGCACATCCGCGTCGCGGTCGCGACCGTCAAGGCGTAAGGATACACGAACATGGGTCATAAGATCAATCCCCTTGGTTTCCGCGTCGGTATCACCGAGCCGCATCGTGCGGTGTGGTTTGCCAAGGGCCCCAAGTACGCAGGCCTGGTCGTCCAGGACTACAAGATCCGCACCTACCTCAAGGGCCGGTTCATGTCCGCCGCGGTGGAAAAAATCCACATCGAGCGCAAGGCTGACCGTACCACCATCACCATCCACGCCGGCCGTCCTGGCGTGATCATTGGTAAGCGCGGCGCCGAGATCGAGGCGCTGACCAAGCACCTCGAGACCCTCGCCAGCACCGCGGTCAAGGTCAACATTCAGGAAGTGCGCAAGCCCGACGTGGTGGCTCAGCTGGTGGCTGAGAATGTTGCCGAGCAGCTTGAGCGCCGTGGTTCCTTCCGTCGCGCTATCAAGCGTGCCATCGAGAACGCCATGCGCGAAGGTGCCAAGGGCATCCAAATAAAGGTCAGTGGCCGTCTCGGCGGCGCCGAGATCGCCCGTGTTGAGCACGACAAGGCTGGTTCGGTTCCACTCAATACCCTGGCCATGCGCATTGACTACGGCTACGCCACGTCGCACACCGCCGCTGGTATCATTGGCTGTCGCGTATGGATCAACCACGGCGAATACGCCGAGCTGAACAAGGAGGGCTGATTCGTGCCTTTGCTTCCCGCCCGCGTCAAGTACCGCAAGCAGCACACCCGCGGTAATGACCTCAATCATCAGGCCACCAGCGGCAACACCGTCGCTTTTGGCGACTATGGCATCCAGGTCCTGGAAAACGGCAAGATTCCTGCCCGTTCTCTTGAGGCCGCCCGTGTCACCGCTAGCCACTATCTCGGTCGCGCCGGCAAGATGTGGGCCCGGGTATTTCCGCACACCCCGGTCGGTAAGCACGCTGCCGAGACCCGCATGGGTTCAGGCAAAGGCGAAGTCGACTACTGGTGCTGCCAGGTCGAAGCCGGCCATATCATCTATGAACTTGGTGGCGTCACCGAGGACATGGCGCGTGAGGCGTTCCGACGCCAAGCCTTCAAGCTGCCCCTGCGTACGCGCATGATCAAGCGCACTGCCAACGTCTGAGATCCCGCCATGAAGAAGTCCGCTAAGACCGACCTGCGTGCCAAGAGCGCAGAAGACATGGCCGCCGAGGCCAAGACCCTGCGCGGCGAGCTGCTCAAGTCTCGCTTTTCCGCAAGCACCGAAGGCAAGACGATCGGCATCAAGTATCGGGTTGCCCGTCGCCAGATCGCCCGGCTCGAGACGCTGATCACCGAGAAGGCTGCTGCCGTAGCCGCGAAGAAGGCCTGAACATGACTGAGACCACCACCCAGGACCAGGACCTCCGCGGCGACCGCAAGCGCGTTATCGGCGTCGTCAAGTCCGACAAAATGGCCAAGACCCGCGTGGTCGCCGTGACCGAGCTGCGCAAGCATCCTCTCTATGGCAAATACGTGAAGTCGACCCAGAAGTTCCACGTCCACGACGAGAAGAATGAAGCCAAGACTGGCGACAAGGTGCTCATCGTCGAGACCCGTCCCCTCTCCAAGACCAAACGCTGGCGCCTGATGAAGGTGCTTGAGCGCGCTGTCTGAGCCAACGAGCACCAAGGAACCGATCATGATCCAGATGCAGACGTGGCTCGATGTAGCCGACAACAGCGGCGCCAAAAAGGCGATGTGCATCAAGGTGCTTGGTGGCAGTAAGCGCCGCTACGCCTCGGTAGGTGACGTCATCGTGGTAGCCATCAAGAAGGCCATTCCCACGAGCGATGTGAAGCCGAAGACTGTCACCAAAGCGGTGATCGTGCGTACCGCCTTCGCCATCCGTCGTGATGACGGCAGCTATGTTCGTTTCGATAACAATGCCGTGGTGCTGATTGACAAGGACATGAATCCTGTCGGCACCCGCATCTTCGGGCCTGTCGCCCGCGAGCTGCGCGGCCGCAACTTTATGAAGATCGTGTCCCTCGCCCCTGAAGTGGTCTGAGGACCGGAGAGCGTCATGCCCAGCAAGGTTAAAAAGCCCCAGCCCATCCGGGCGCCCAAGATCCATGTCCGTGCCGGCGACAAGGTCGTCGTGCTTAGTGGCAGCACCAAGGGTAAGACCGGTACGGTGATCAAGGTGTTCCCGCGTGACCAGCGCGCCATTGTCGATGGCGAAGCCGGTGTCTACGAGACCCGTCACGTTAAGCCCAATCCCCAAGCCGGGGTCGAGGGTGGGCGCATCAAGCGTCTGCGTCCGATCCACGTGGCCAAGTTGGCCCTGCTCGATCCGACCACCAGCAAGCCCGCCCGCGTCCGCCATGAGCGTACTGCTGACGGTATGGTGCGGGTGGCTAAGAAGAGTGGTCACCGTTTCACCACCGCCGCCAAGTGAGAGGGGCAGGTACACGAACATGAGTCAGTTGCAGAAGACCACCAAGCAGGCCTACCAGGAGATACTCCCGGAAATCCTGACCAAGCACGGTGTGACCAATAAGCTCGCCGGTCCCCGGATCGAGAAGGTCATGCTCAGCATGGGCGTGGGCCGTGCGGTCCAGGATGGCCAGATTCTTAATGTCGTCAGCGAACACCTTACCTTGATCGCTGGCCAGAAAGTCACGATCACCAAGGCTAAGAAGGCTGTTGCCAACTTTCGCACCCGTGAGGGGGTCAAGGTTGGCTGCTACGTCACCCTGCGCGGTGAGCGCATGTGGTCCTTCCTCGACAAGTTGATCCACCTTGCTGTTCCGCGTATCCGCGACTTCCGCGGCCTGTCGCCCAAGGGCTTTGATGGACGTGGAAGCTATAGCATGGGTCTACGTGAGCAGGCGCTCTTCCATGAAGTAGCCCTTGACAAGCTTGAGCACAACCAGGGCCTGAACATCACCATCTGCATCCGCAACAGCTCGGACGCCATGAGCTTCGATCTGCTCAAGGCTCTGCGCATGCCCTTCCGGGAGAAGTGAGTCACCATGGCTAAGAAGTCCCGCGTCAATCGCAACGAGCAAGTGAAGCAGCTGTGCGACAAGTTCCGTGCCCAGCGCGAAGCGCTGCGTGCGCGCAGCAAGGATCTCAAGCTCTCGCTTGAGGAGCGCATGGAGGCCCGTGCCGGCCTTGATCTGCTGCCCACCGGCAGCAGCCCGACGCGCTATCGCAACCGCTGCCAGCTCACTGGCCGCAGCCGCGGCAATCTCCGCAAGTTTGGCATCTGCCGCAACGCCCTGCGCCTGCTCGCCCATCAGGGCGTCCTTCCGGGCGTGACCAAGGCCAGCTGGTAAGCTTGGCCACGACCCCCACCTACGTGACGACCCCATGAGCTGCACTGACCCCATCGCTGACATGCTGACTGTGATCCGTAATGGGATCGCGGCCCAGAAGCAGAGCGTCTCCATCGCCCACTCTTCCATCAAGACTGGCATCTGTCAGGTCTTGAAGGAGGAGGGTTACATCGCCGGATTCGATGTGTTGGACACCAAGCCGGCTCGGACCATCCAGGTCGGCCTCAAGTATGGCAAGGGCGGCGAGCCCGTGATCCATGACTTGGTTCGTGTCTCGACCCCTGGCCACCGGCAGTACGCCGGCTCGGCTGAGCTGCGTCCGGTCATTCGCGGGCTCGGCATTACCATCATCTCCACGTCCAAGGGCATCCTGTCCGACCGCTCCTGCCGCCAGCAGAAGCTCGGCGGCGAAGTCCTGTGCGTTGTCAAGTGAGCTACAGGAGCATGCAATCATGAGTCGTATCGGTAAGCTCCCTCTCGAAGTTCCCAAGGGCGTCCAGGTCACCGTTCAAGGTGACAAGGTGACCTGCAAGGGACCCAAGGGCACCCTGGACCTGACCCTATTCACCGGCATTTCGGCCAAGGTTGATGCTGGCAAGGTGATTGTCGAGCGCAGCTCGGATGAGCGCCAGGTCAAGGCCATGCATGGCACCACCCGTGCCCTGATCAAGAACATGGTCGATGGCGTGAATGGCGGATACCAGAAGAGCCTTGAGATTGTCGGCGTCGGCTACAAGGCTGTGCTCCAGGGTAAGCGGCTGGCATTGAATGTTGGTTACGCCAATACCCTGTATGTTGACATTCCGGCCGGGGTGACGGTGGCGGTTCCTGATGCCACTCACGTAAATGTCAGTGGAGCCGACAAGGCCATGGTGGGACAGATCGCTGCCGAGATTCGCGCCCAGCGCACCCCGGAACCCTACAAGGGCAAGGGTGTTCGCTACGCCGGTGAGGCCGTGCGCAAGAAGGCCGGCAAGTCCGCGGCCGGCGCCGGCGCCAAGAAGTAAGCCCAGCAACGGAGACAATGGATCATGGATAAGAACAAGGCCAAGTGGGTGGCTCTCGCCACCAAGAAGCTGCGCATCCGCAAGAAGGTGTTCGGCGACGCGAGCCGGCCTCGGCTCTCGGTGTACCGTAGCGAAAAGCACATCTACGGTCAGATCATCGATGACATCCAGGGTACCACCCTGTTTGCCCTGGGCACGACGGCCAAGGCCGTTCGCGACCAGGTCAAGGATCTCGCTCCGCTTGACGCCGCCAAGGCGATCGGCGAGGCCTTGGCCGTCAAGGCCATGGCCGGCGGGATCACCCAGGTGGTGTTCGACCGCAATGGTCGCCAGTACGGCGGCCGGCTCAAGGCCTTCGCCGACGGTGCGCGGGCCAAGGGATTGCAATTCTAACCCAGTGATTAAAACTCCTCCCCCCCTCGGCCGGTGACGGTTGGTGGGGGCCCTAGGAAAAGAGCATATGCCTACTCCCAATCGTCGTGGTCCTGGTGCCGGAAACCGCACCGCTGGTCCCCAGTCCGGTCAGCCCGGTCAGGGTGGTGACCGCAAGGATCGCCGTGGTCCGGCCGCCCCGCGTGAGCCCCGCTCCAAGCTGTACAGCGAGGATGTGGTCCGTATCAACCGTTGTGCCAAGGTGGTGAAGGGCGGCAAGCGCTTCAGCTTTGCGGCTTTCGTCGTCCTCGGTGACGGCAAGAGCAAGGTTGGTTACGGCAAGGGCAAGGCTAAGGAAGTCGCTAGCGCGATCGACAAGGCCGTGCGTGATGGCGAGAAGTGCGTTCGCCCGTTCCCGATCATCAATGGCACCATCCCGCACGAGGTCACCGGCCGATACGGTGCTTCTAAGGTAATCCTGATGCCTGCGGCTGATGGTACTGGTGTCATCGCCGGGAAATCGGTTCGCGCCGTCCTCGAAAAGGCCGGGGTGCGTAACATTCTCACCAAGGCCTACGGTAATCACAATCCGGTGAACCTGATCCGTGCCACGCTGGATGCTCTGACCCAGCTGCGCACCCGTGAGCAGTACATGGAACTGCGTGGAGTGACGCTGTGAACCTCAACGATATTCTTGTAACTGATACCGGCCGTTCCCCTCGGCGCCGCGTAGGTCGTGGTCTTGGCTCCGGTCTTGGCAAGACCGGTGGTCGTGGTTCGAAGGGTGAGGGCTCGCGTACCGGCGGCAAGAACCGTGGTCCGCTGTTCGAGGGTGGTCAGAAGCCTATCTGGATGCGCGTACCCAAGCGCGGCTTTACTAACTTTGCGCATCGCGTCTGTTTTACCCCGGTTGATCTGGGCAAGGCTTTGGCTGCTATCTCGGGTGACATTACCAATGCCGCTCTGGTTGATGCTGGCCTCGCTCGTCCAAACCAGCTTGTTAAACTGGTGAATGGCAAGGTTGCTATCACCCGTCCGGTAAAGATCTCGGTTGACCGGGTCACCGGCACGGTGAAGACGGCAGTCGAGGCTGCAGGTGGCTCGATCACTGAATTGCTCGTGCGGGAATCTGCCGAGGCCTGAGGGCTTACGGATACGTACGGATGGCTGACAAGGACCTCACCGAGAACCCGCTGCGCGAACTCGCACGGCGTTTTTTCATCACCTTCCTGCTCGGGGTGGTGATCTATCGTATCGGCGTCTATGTGCCGATTCCCGGGGTCAATGCCGAGGTGCTTAAAGGTATCGTTACGGGCGGATCGGCTGGTGATCGCTCCGCGCTTGCAGACATCCTTCGCTATGCCGATATGTTTAACGGTGGTGCCATCTCACAGGCGTCAATCTTTGGTCTTGGGATCACTCCTTATATTAGTGCTAGTATTATTTTCCAGTTATTGACCTTCTCGATCCCCGCGCTCAAGGCTCTGCAGAAGGAGGGTGAAGGCGGTCGTCGCCGTATTAACCAATATACGCGCTATGCGACTCTTGGAATCGCCTTGATTCAATCTGCGATAGCTTCTTTTGCTCTCTCGAATTTCACCAATAACGGCCAGGTCTTGGTTGATTCGGTCAGCCGCCCCTTGTTCATTGCTCAAAGTATTCTTGTTATCACCACTGGAAGCATGGTTATTCTCTGGATAAGTGAGCAGATTACCAAGTTTGGCATCGGTAACGGTGTTTCTGTGGTTATCATGATCAGCATATTGGCGTATATGCCAACGGCGGTTTCTGGACTTGGGAATGAGTTGCCGCCGTACCTTTGGGTGGCGATCATGTGCCTGTCAATGACCGCAGGCATCGTTTTTGTGGTGCAGGCTATTCGGAAGGTCAATCTCGAGCAGCAGCGCCGGGTTCAGGGGAACAAGGTATACGGTGGCGCTCAGACAACCCTCCCGCTTAAGCTTAATCAGGCTAATGTGATTCCCGTCATCTTTGCGTCACCTGTTATCGTCGCCTTGGCATACGTGGCAGGGGGATTGGATAAATACACTGGGTTTGGCCTAGATCAGCTGGTGTCCTATGGCAGCGTTGGATATCGTTATATCTTCGCCTCCTTGATCATCGCTTTCACCTACTTCTATGTTAGTATAACGTTTGACCTCAATGACATGTCGAATCATTTTAAGCAAAGCGGTTTCTTCATTCGCGGGATAAAGCCTGGCAAGGGAACCGTGGACTATTTGCAGACCATTGTCCAGAGGCTTACTTTCGTCGGCGCGATCTTTTTGGCTGACATAGCAATCATTCCCGATGTGCTAGGCAGCATTAGTCACCTTGGTCTTGGGCAGGGCGCTCAAGTCCTTCTCGG
>Ga0157615_1136646_pt1 | contig 10586 bp, 6 predicted proteins | sample GEODES144metaT_FD_106802 | JGI IMG/M metagenome (GOLD analysis project Ga0157615, IMG submission 106802) | Eutrophic lake water microbial communities from Lake Mendota, Wisconsin, USA - GEODES144 metaT (Metagenome Metatranscriptome) | ecosystem: Environmental > Aquatic > Freshwater > Lake ... | reverse complement strand
GTGGGATTTTCACTTATAGAAAGATTATTTTGGAAAAAATGTTTCCGAAGGGTTGATATTTGGCAAATACTGTTTTGAAAAAAGAGGACTGACGAATCAGTCCTTTTTTTTTGGTATTACAAAGGTTCATATCAATCCACTTTCAAAATCCTAAATCCTTTGCCTGGAATAGAGATTTGACGCTCGAAAAACTTATTCTCCAGAACATCATAAAACTTAGCTTTCTCGTGCAAATGTTCTTTATATTTTTGGGGATTTACAGAAGTTGACTCCTCGTTTTTGTTCAGAATTATCCAATATTTTTCTTTTTCGTTGAATCTGAAATAAGCGTATATGCCATCTTCTGGAGAATAATGTACAAGTTTGCCATTGTGAATGGCCGTGGCAGTTTTTCGCCAATTGAGTAGTTTTTTTACAAACGATCTCATTTCAGATTGAAGAGGACTCAGGTTTTGGTTTTGAAAAACATCGGTCTTATCACCGTCCCAACCTCCTGGCATATCTGCCCTAATGAGTCCATCGTTTCTTTCTTTTGGCGAAGTCATGGCTAGTTCTGTTCCGTAGAAAAACTGTGGAATTCCACGCATGGTAAAAATTATAGCCAATCCCATTTTGAGAAGTTCCTTGTCTTCATCAAGTTGGGTAAAAATGCGGTTCATGTCGTGGTTGTCAGTAAAAGTAATCAGGTTGTTGGGGTTGGCATATAGATAGTCATCAGACAAGCACTGATACACTTTCAGCATACCCTTTCCCCATTCTTTGTCGTTTTCTTTCAGGCCTTCTATGAGTGCATTGTTGAGAGGAAAATCCATTAAAGTGGGTAAGTAAGACTTGTATCCGTCTTTGTTATTTTGCCCCATTTGCCAGTAGGCAGTTACCGCTTGGCGTGTAGACCACTCTTCGCCTACCATGTTGAATTTTGGGTATTCATTCATCACCGCTTTTGACCAAACAGACAAGAAATTTTTGTCGGAATATGGATAGGTGTCGATGCGTAGCCCGTCCAAATCAGCGTTTTCTATCCACCATATTGTATTCTGAATCAGGTAATTGGCCATGAATGGATTGCGTTGGTTCATGTCTGGCATGGCTGAAACAAACCATCCTTGGGTCATTTTGTCCATATCGTATTTGGAGGCATAGGGGTCGTGCATCACTTCTCTTTGGTGGTTGGTTGGGGCAAATTTCCCCTCATTGTTTATCCAATCTTTTGAGGGTAAATCCTTCATCCACCAGTGGTTAAGACCACAGTGATTAAGCACCACATCTCTGATAATTTTCAAACCTTTTTGCTTAGATTCTTTCACGAGATTGATGAAATCTTCGTTGCTTCCATAACGAGGGTCAATCTTATAAAAATCGGTGATGGCATAGCCATGGTAGCTGGCTTCTTCCATTTTGTTTTCTTCCAACGGCATGGGCCAAATGGTGGTAAAACCCATGTCAGATATGTAGTTAAGGTTTTTTCTGATACCTGCAATGTCCCCTCCATGGCGGCCATAATCTTTGGCACGATTTAGACCGTCGGGATATCCAACGATGTTGTCGTTGGAAGGGTCGCCATTGGCAAATCTGTCTGGTGTTAGCAAATAAATGACGTCCTTTTGATTGTAACCTTCACGAACAGCTGAATTGGGTTTTCTGTTTTTCAAATCAAGAAAGTATTCTGTTTTAACATTTCCTTTCACAAAACGAAAAGGGACTTTCCCAGCTTTTGTATTGGTGGCAATGATCAAGTCAACAAAAATGTAATTAGGGTTTTCAGTTTTATTAACTTTTGAAAGTTTTACGCCAGGGTAACTGATGTTTACACTAAAAGTAGAAATGTCTTTTCCATGAATAAGTACCTGAAGTTTGGGGTTTTTCATGCCGACCCACCATGAGGCCGGCTCGAAATGTTCTATGGTTTGACCAAAAGCATTTAGGTTGATAATCAAAAAGATAAAAAATATTTTTTTCATAGGACTCAAAGTTCTTTGTCTAAAAATTAGGTTTGGTTTTTCTTAGAATTTTTTCAACGACCATATCGTATAGTTTTTTGATGGCGTTTCAATTGTTGCTTTTCCTCGTTCATCGGTGGTAATTGTTTTGGCGGTATTTTCAGAATAATCGTAAAGCGTGGCATTTTTGAAAGAAGTAAAAACATCTTGTTTTTTGCTTAAATTGCCGTTGTTTATGGCCACCACCAAACCGGGAGATTTGCCTTCGCCACTTCGTTGGGCAACATAATATTCTGAATCGGCAAAAACCACGGAGACACCGCCCTTGGCCAAGGTTTTATTTACTTGGATTAGCCGATCGAGCTTCCATTTTGGCAGCAGCACTTCATAATCCAAATAAAAAATACATGGATATCCCGGATGTGTTAGTATGTACGCATAGGCCAAAAGCTTGTTTTCGGGACTCCCGATTCTGTTGGATTGATTGGTTTCTTTTTCGGTATCATGGTTGGTTACAAATGTCACCGCATTTTGAGGAGAAAGTTTGAAAAGGGCGTTTTTGTCTCTCAAAAGTTTCAGATTATTGCCGTCAAATGCCTGTTCCATGTTGTAGAATGCCGCAAAATCAAAAGCTTTAGCTCCCGTTTTATCCACCCAGGTTTTGAGATAATCGGCATTGCCATCCCAAGCTTCTAGCACTCCAAAGCCTCCTACTTCGTCCATCCAAGATTTTATGACGGATGGTTCAAATCCCTTTACATAATCAAATCGCCAGCCGTCAAATTTCAGGGTGTTTTTGTAATATTTGGCTACGGAAGAATCTGATTTCCAGAACCATTTCTGTACATTGGCTTGATCATGACAGAGGTCTTGTTCTTCAAAAAACAAGGCCTCAGCATCTTTAGCATGGCGGTCATTTGGGTGGAAGTCTTTAGCTGTTCTAAAAAATCTTCCTGATTTTGGTTTGAAAAGGGTATAGGTGTTTTTTCCCCGAAATGGATTGAATTCTAAAGAACCACCACTGTTATGATTCAAAACTATGTCGGCAATTACCTGAATACCAGCCGCATGGGCTGATGAAATCAATTTTTCTAATTCGGTTCTTGAACCAAATCGAGTTTCAACTGTACCCATTTGATTATAATCACCAAAGTCGAAATAATCCATGGGGTCATAGCCCATAGAAAAACCACCAGACATACCTTTGGAGGCAGGCGGAAGCCAAATTCTGTCTACTCCAACTTTTTTCCAAGCGTCTATTTTGGCAGCGATGGTATTCCACCAGTCCCCTTTAGGTTCTACGTCCCAATAAAAGCCCTGCATCATAACTCCACCTGAATTTTCTACCAATTTCAAATCCATCGGGCCTGAGCTAGAAGGTATATTTTCGGACTTTGAACAGGATAAAATAATGGTAAGAAATAGGTAGAGAACAGCAGCTTTTTTCATGGAATTTGTCTTAATATCGTTTAAAATAATCTGCGTAGAAATGCTCTACGCAGATTATAATCAATCTATAACGAACTGCTTCGTGTTATTTTTTTGTAATTTTGTATGTAGGACTTGACTTAGAGAAGTCTAGCTGCACATCGTATACCCCAGCGGTAACAGCAATGTTTGCACCACCAGCATCTAGCGTTCCATTTGCACCGTCGTCGCCGTAATTTATTGCCCAGTCAGAATTTGCCCTGAACTTAATTTCCCCTGTTTTAAGGGTCACGTTTTGAGCCAACCAAACACCTTTGGTGTCAAAGTCTTTTGAGAAATTAGCAAAATCAGGGGCAAATGTGAAGTCAGGAGTAGCACCCCAGTCGTTGTATCCACTTCCAACAATACCCCAAAGGTTTGTTATTTTTTCAACTGTCATTTTGTTTTCTTTAAAATTCACAGTAATCAGATAGGTGCCTTTTTTTGCAACAATGTTTGCACCTCCAGCGTCTATTGTACCGTTTGCACCGTCGTCGCCATAGTTTACACCCCAGTCAGAGTTTTGTCTGATTTTAAATTCACCGTCTTTCAAGGAAACAACACCTCTCCATTGGTCAGAGAAAGGATCATATTTTAATGGGGCATCTGGTGTAGCTCCCCAATCATTGAAAGCACTACCTACAATTCCCCACGAATATTTTTCTACTTTTACTGTAAGCCTAGCTGCATCGAAGGTTATTTTATAACTACCAGCTTTGCTAACAATATTGGCACCTCCGGCTTCAAGGGTTCCATTTGCTCCGTCGTCGCCGTAGTTTACTGCCCAGTCGTTGTTTTTACGTATTTTAAATTCTCCGTCTTTCAGTGTAACATAAGCTACAAATACCTCTGCCGAACCCGTTTTGTAGAAAGGAGCGTCAGCAAATGCACCCCAATCGTTGTAGGCACTTCCTACTATTCCCCATGGTGTTGAAAGGTCTAATTTATCTAAGTAAGCAGTGGCCTTAAGGCCGGCTAAAGGCGAAGTAAGAGTGACCGCATCGCTAAGTTTGGCTTGGATTTTTACATCTAAATCAGAAGCAGCCCCTGCTGCTAACCCTAAATTTAGCAAAATGCTGTTCAACTCGGCACCTTTGAAGCTTTTGGTCAAATCTTTGCCGGCACTGTAGCTGTAGGCTTTTGAGAAATTACCCCCTTTTTTGTCCAAAAGAATGGTGTAGGTAGGAGCGGCATCATAGCCAAATTCTGGTTTTAACCAAGAAACTGTTAATACTGTATTCTCGGCAACGTCTTTTGAAAGAACTACCGTGGGTGCTGACAACGAAACTACTGGAGTGGCACCTGAATTGAGGACCGCTCGAATCTCGTCTTTTTCGCAAGAGGTCATCAAAATCAATGTCCCTACGAAGAATGCTATATTTTTAAATATTTTATTCATTTTTTGAAAAATTTAGGATTAATAACCTGTGTTTTGTGTCAAGTTGGTGTTTACCGAGCGTGCTTCTGCCGGAATCGGGAACAGTTTATACTTTGTATCTACTGCTCTTCCTGCACTTACGCCACCTTTCCAAGGCCACAGGTAAGTAGAGGTAGTGAGTTGGTCAAAACGGATAAGATCCGTACGGCGGTGTCCTTCCCAATATAATTCTCGAGCACGTTCATCCAGGATAAATTGCAATGTTAGGTCATTGGTTGAGATATTTCCCGATGTACTTCCGTATGCCCTTTCTCTTATTTTGTTGATAGAAGAAAGTGCTAAGTTTCTGTCTCCAGTACCACCTCTGATTACGGCCTCGGCGTATATCAAATACATTTCAGAAAGTCTAAAAATGGGGAAGTCCGTATCTACAAAATTTCCAGTGATATCATTGCCTTTGGCACCTGAAGTATAATTGTTAGTCCATTTTTTTACATGAACACCATTCGCAAAATTGCTCACATCGTCTATTTCGTTTTCTATAGGGTCAATTCTAAACTTCGAGGTAGTGAAAAGAGCACGCTTGTCGTTCGTGGTGGTTGTATTTCCACTGAAAAACTTACTTGAAAGTCCTTTTGTGGCTCTATAACCTGCCCAGCCACTATTTACACCAAAGTCTGGGTAGTCGTCGCCTGCAGCTGCGTGAGCTAAGAATGTAGTGTTTCCGTAACCTTGTGTCTTAAGTCCATCACAATTGATAGCCCAAATGATTTCACCCGTTTTGGTATGATTATCCGCCTGAAAAAGTTCATGGTATTTTGGCGTTAAAGCATATCCTGCGTCTATCACTTTCTTTGCATAAGTGGCTGCCTCAGTGTTTTTTTCAGCTCCGATATATGTTTTCGCATTTAAGTACATTCTTGCTAGAAGAGCTTGAGCGGCACTTTTATCTACTCTTCCATAAATAGCCGTTTTAGCTGCTGGAAGCAGATTTTCTACCTCTATCAATTCTTTTTCGATATAGGCAAAAAGCTCGGATGAAGATTTTTCAACAGGCGTAACACCTACGGCATCTGCTTCTGTCAAGAAAGAATATTTGCCAAAAAGATCCATGGCTGCCCAGTAGTTAAAAGCACGTAAGAATCTAACTTCAGATACGGCATTTTTGATATTGGTGGCGTTGGCTCCAGTGATTCCTCTTTCGGCGAGTTTGGCATCTGTAGACTCACGCATAAACTCATTAATAAGAGCCACATTCCATATCGGACGTGCATACATACCTTTGATGAACGGGTCAGTGCTTGTCCAAGATAGGTTATGGAAGTCTTTAATAGTTTGGTCGTTCCAAGTTACCATCGCTTCGTCGGTTGGTAGCTCCTGCATGTTGAAAAACGGACGGATAAATGCTATCTGTGAGCCTTCATCTAAGCCACTGATGTCGGGTTGACCACCACCGCCAGTATTTCCACCTATTGAAAGCGTTCCATAGATTTTAGCCAAAACCGAATTATAACCTTCTACGCTAGAATACGCTTTGTCTGGTGTGAAGTCATTCTGAGGAAATAAATCGAGTTTGTTTGAACACGAGGTAATTAAGGCCGTCGTGAGCAAAGCAACTGAGAATTTTTTAAATATATTTTTCATTGTTTTTTCTTCTTTTTAATAATTATCAAAAATCAAAGTTTAGTCCAAACGTGTAAACTCTTGGACGAGGATAAATGGTATTGTCAACTCCTGAGGCACTGGAGTTTTCAGGATCCAAACCGCTGTATTTGGTTACGAAGAACACGTTGTTTACACTTGCATTTAAGCTCATAGTAGTGTTTCCGAATACTTTTCCTACATAATATCCAACGTTCACATTGTCTAATCTAAAGAAAGATGCATTTTCTATATAATAGTCAGATAGATATCTGTTATTGAAGAAATTGGTTTGTGTCAGAAGCGTAGTAGCATTGTTGATAACCAAAAGTGGGTCAATCAAATTTCTAAGAACCGAACGCTCTGACTGTAGGTTGTTGTACAAATAATTGCCTACCATGGCGTGTCCCGAAGCACTGAATGTAAATTTGTTATAGTTTACAGAAGTACTTACTCCAAAAAGCATGCTTGGAGCTGGTCTTTGGAACAAATACCTATCTGCATCGTTGATCTGTCCGTCTTTGTTTCTGTCTACATAAACTCCCTCAAGCGGCGTACCTTTTTCGTCGTACACTTGTTGGAATACATAATAGGTGTAAGGCCACTGACCGATAGCATGCAAGCCAATAGTGTTACCCGTTCCACCCGAGATTCCACTTACAGGAATTCCAGTAAAGCTTGGGTCTTCTTGTTTACGAAGAGCAGTAATTTCGGTATTGTTTCTAGTGAAATTAAAACCTAAATCCCAACGCAATTTGTCTTTTTTGATAGGGGTGGTATTTAATACTACTTCTACGCCTTTGTTCGTCAAACTACCCACATTGGTGAATAAGTTGATATCAAAAGTGGAACCATAAGCTACTGGAACTGTTGCCAATAGGTCTTTGGTGTCTTTTTGGAAAAGCTCCACAGTACCGCTGATACGGTTGTTGGCGAATCCGAAATCTAAAGCAAGGTTTTTGGTAGTAGTAGTTTCCCACGAAATATTAGCATCAAAAGCAGCAGGACGATAGAAAGTATAGAATTTGTCGCCGAATTGGTATTGTGCTGTCGCAGTACTTTGGGCATATCTGGCCAAATATGGGTAAAATTGACCAAAATCTTGCTGTCCAGTGACACCATATCCAACTCTAAGTTTCATTTCAGAAACTATTTTGCTATTCACAAAAATATCATCTCTGATTTTCCAGGCCAAGGCTACCGCAGGGAAATAACCCACTCTAGTTGCTGGTGAAAACTTTGATGACGCATCTCTACGAATAGAGGCCGTTGCCAAATATTTACCCATAAAAGAGTAGTTAATTCTACCCAAATAAGAATCAAGTCTATATTGTGGTTTGTCTGTTGCAAAAATAGGCTCCGTACCTGGTATGATAGTTTTGCCATCAGCACTGTAAGCAGGGAAGTTGTAAACGTTGGTTACGAAATCTTGATATGAATGCAATGCCAACACATCGATTTTACTCTTTAAAGCCACAAGGTCTTTTTCATAAAACAATGACACGTCCCAAAGTTTGTTAGACTTGCCTTGTTGGTAGTCTGTTAGTCGTCCATTTGTTAAATAATTTGTAGCAGAAAGTGCATTTGTTAGGTCTGTTCCACTGCCTTTGGTGTTGTCTAAACCTAGATTGGTTCTTACATGCAAATCAGGCAAGAATGGTAGTTTATAGTCTAATTCTATATTTCCGATTAGCCTATTTACGGTAGAAGTATTGTCACGTTGCTCAAGTAAACTTAGCGGATTAAACCCAGAAAGTTGCTTGTACTTACCTTGGCCATCTAACCACTGGTAGTATCCGCCATAAGGATTGTCTGACATAACTGGTTTTGTAGGGTCCATTCTTAATGCTGAGCCGATAGCTCCTTCATCCGCAAATCTGTTATTGGTATTGGCCAATTTCAGATTTACATTCACTGCCAAGGCATTGTTTAAGAATTTAGGGCTAAGATTAATGGCTGCAGAGGTACGATTGAAATTGTTAGTTTTCAAGATGCCGTTTTGATTAGAATAACCCAATGAAACTCTGAATGGCACTTTTTTGTAGGTACCGCCAGCACTTAGGTTATTGTCTGTACCTATGGCCGTGCGGAAAATTTGATCTTGCCAATTAGTATTTTCTGTTCCCAGGAGGTTTTTGTAAGTGTTGTCACCTGTTTGAGCTGCTCTGGCGTTGATGATTTCTCTTACTTGATCACCCGTTAACACGTCTACTTTTGTGAATACTTGACCAGCTGAAACAGCAGTATTGAAATTGAAAGTTGGTTTACCAGCCGAACCTTTTTTGGTGGTTATAATGATAACCCCGTTAGACGCTCTTGAACCATAAAGTGCGGCCGCTGATGCATCTTTTAATACCGACATGCTTTCTATATCATTTGGGTTAATGGTGTTCAAAAGGTTTGCCGAACCCGCTATGCCATTCCCTTCTACAGGAATACCGTCGATAACAATCAATGGATCGTTGCTGGCGTTCAATGAAGCCGTTCCTCTGATACGGATGGTACTACCACCACCAGCTGAACCGCCACCGCTAGTTACTTGTAAACCAGCTACTTTGCCTTGAAGCAATTGCTCAGAAGATTGTATGTTTCCTTTTTGGAAATCTTTGGCATTGACTGCTACTATTGAGCCAGTTAGGTCAGATTTTTTGCTAGTTCCGTAGGCTACTACCACCACTTCGTCAAGTATTTTGGAGTCGTCAGCCAAGGCAACATTAATAGCAGACTGAGTTCCTACTACCACTTCTTTGCTGATTTTGCCAATAAATGAAAACACCAAAATAGCTTGGTTATTGGGAACAGCTATGGAATAACTACCACTCACGTCGGTTTGTGTACCAACGGTTGTTCCTTTTACCGATACCGTCACACCAATCAATTCTGATTTGTATGTGGCATCTGTGACCTTACCCGTGACGGTTCTCTGGGCAAAGGCAACATTTCCTAAAGTCATCAACAGGAAAACAGCAAAAATGCCGAAGGCTGATGTTGAGGACTTTAAATTTCGATTGCGTTTGTTTTTTTGCATTTGAAATTAGTTTAAGTTAAAGTAAAAAATATTAAAAAATTGGTTTAAAAAACTTAAAAACAGGCAACGCCTCGTTGCTATTGCTAGCATCAAAAAATGCAGCATTTTCCCAATGTGAGCCAGTTCCCCATTGGGTTTTACAGGCCGTTGAGATCCATGCGGGCTCCCAATAAACAACACCTTCAGCACCCGCATTTTTACAGGTTTTTATGAGGTCTAGCATAAAACTAAGTTGGCCATCTGGCGAAATCGGATAGTTTTTGATGGCCGCGTCCTTGCCGAGCATGTTATTGGCCTTATCATACTCCAAGGTTGAATAAGGATAGCCAGTTTCTACTACCATTAGTTTTTTGCCATAGCTCTTTTTAAGGTTTTTCAAGGTACTCTCGAGCTTGCTCAAATCATATTTCGACCATTTTGGGTAGTAACTCAAGCCAATCCAGTCATAATTTTTTACTGCATTAGCATTCGCATCTTTAAACCACCACTCTGCATTTTCGGGCTGTGCCACATGCAGCATAGTTTCGACTTTTTGGTGGTTATTTTTGTTAAAATCGGCTATTGCTTGAAGTCCTCTGTTGAACAAAAAGGCATTTCTTTTCCAGTTTATAGAGCCGTTTGTGGCGGAGTCTGGGTGCTGGATTATTGCTATATTGGTTTCGTTGCCTATCTGTACTATTTCTGGGGTGAGGCCGCGGCTATTGAGGTAAGTAAGTGTTGATAAAGTGTAAATGTAAACAGAATCGCCAAGAATGTTGAGGTTCTTTATTTTTTTGCCAAGCTCGTGGCATAATTTGTTTTGATGGATCAGCCCAATTGTCGGAGTAATGAAAATTTAGTAAAACAGACTGATTTGAGTTTTTTGCCTTTTTTAAGGATTTTTCTACGTCTGCTAATGAAGAGTAAGTATTAAATTCAGGACTATGCCAAAGACGCAATCTAATGAGGTTTGAGCCTTTTTTTGCGAAGTATCCAAATGGCTCCACTTTCTCTCCTTTTTCTCTATAAATACCACCGCAGTCTTCGAGTTCATTCACGTAGGAAAGGTCGGCTCCCAAATAAAAACTTGGTTTCAGATTCGGTTTTGAGTTACAACCGATAAGTGATGCCATAGCCAACATAACCACTAAAG
>Ga0157615_1373456_pt1 | contig 10640 bp, 18 predicted proteins | sample GEODES144metaT_FD_106802 | JGI IMG/M metagenome (GOLD analysis project Ga0157615, IMG submission 106802) | Eutrophic lake water microbial communities from Lake Mendota, Wisconsin, USA - GEODES144 metaT (Metagenome Metatranscriptome) | ecosystem: Environmental > Aquatic > Freshwater > Lake ... | reverse complement strand
CTCGGATTAATTTTTTTATAGAGTTAACTTTGTTAACTGTATCATACTTCAAGGCAATCTTGATTGTGCCTTGGGGACCATCTTCTACAAATTTGTAGTTTAGGATATAGCCTTTTTCAAGCAATATCTTGGTCAATTCTTTTTTCAAATTCGATGCAGGAATTTCCACCACACGGTGGTTAGCTTTGATAGCATTCCTCAATCGAGTAAGATAATCTGCTATTGGATCTGTCATTTTAATTGTTTTTAAATTAATCCCGACTGCCGGGACAATATTTAAAGCCCCCTATATCCCCTGATGAGGGACTTTCAAGAACTATTGATTTAATTTTTTTTTCAAGTAAAACTGTCTGTGTTCTCCCCTTTAGGGGCAGGGGGTTCTACCAGCTTGATTTGGTGATTCCTGGGATTAATCCGTTTGAAGCCATTTCGCGGAATTGGATACGTGAGATTCCAAATTGACGCATATAACCTTTTGGACGACCAGTAATTTTGCAACGATTATGCAAGCGTACAGGTGAAGCATTTTTTGGGATCGATTGAAGTGCATCGTAATTGCCTTCAGCGATAAACTTTTCACGTTTTGCAGCATATTTAGCAACCAGTTTGGCTCTTTTTACCTCACGGGCTTTCATTGATTCTTTTGCCATTGTATTCTAAATTAGTTTTTTTTGAATGGTAATCCGAATTCTTTCAACAATGCAAAGCCTTCTTCATCGGTTGCAGCTGTTGTTACAAATGTGATGTTCATACCCAACAGACGAGTAATGCCATCGATATTGATTTCGGGGAAAATGATTTGTTCTTGGATACCAAGCGTGTAGTTTCCACGTCCGTCCAATTTGTTTTCAATTCCTTTAAAGTCACGAACACGTGGCAACGCTACACGTACCAAACGTTCCAAAAACTCATACATTCTTTCTCCGCGCAATGTAACACGAACACCGATAGGCATTTTCTTACGAAGTTTGAAGTTTGAAATGTCTTTTTTAGACAAAGTAGCAACTGCTTTTTGACCTGTGATAGTAGTCATCTCATTGATAGCTACTTCGATGATTTTTTTATCAGCTACTGCCATTCCTAATCCTTGATTAAGAACGATTTTTTCTAGTTTTGGTGTTTGCATCACTGAGCTGTAACCAAACTCTTTCATTAAGATCGGAACGATACGTTCTCTGTAATCTTGTTTTAAACTTGCTGTATTCATTCTAGATTTCCTCTCCTGATTTTTTAGAAATACGCACCAATCTACCTTCTTCGTTCAATTTTCGTCCCACACGAACTGGCTTGCCGTTCTCTACAGGATTTAAATTAGAGATATGAATAGTAGCTTCTTTCTTGATTATTCCACCTTGAGGACTTTTCGCGTTTGGCTTGGTGCTCTTTGAGACCATATTTACACCTTCTACTACTGCACGTTGTTCTTTCACAAGAACTTCGAGTACTCTACCAGTTTTGCCTTTGTCAATACCGGTATTTACGTAAACGGTGTCACCTTTTTTTATGTGTAATTTACTCATCACTATATTATTTTACGAAGATTAAAGCACTTCAGGTGCAAGTGATATGATTTTCATGTTTGTAGCACGCAATTCACGAGCCACTGGACCGAATATACGGCTACCACGGATTTCGCCACTATTGTTTAACAATACGCATGCATTGTCGTCAAAGCGAATGTAAGAGCCATCTTGACGACGAACTTCTTTCTTTGTACGTACTACTACTGCTTTTGAAACAATACCCTTTTTAAGATCGCTCGAAGGGATAACGCTTTTTACTGACACCACGATGATGTCACCTAGTGAAGCATAGCGTTTGCTGGTTCCTCCTAATACACGAATACAAAGAGCGGTTTTGGCTCCACTGTTATCGGCTACTATGAGTCTGGATTCTTGTTGTATCATAATTACTTAACTCTTTCGATAATTTCAGTTAATCTCCATCTTTTTAATTTACTCAGCGGGCGAGTTTCCATAATGCGTACAGTGTCACCAATGTTGCAATCATTATTCTCGTCATGAGCATGATATTTCTTAGTCTTATTTACGAACTTTCCGTAAATAGGGTGCTTTTCTTTCCATTTTACAGCTACTGTGATAGATTTCTCCATTTTGTTGCTGAAAACTACACCTGTTCTTTCTTTTCTTAAATTTCTTGTTTCCATCAGGGTCTGAATTTTATTGATTTATTTCTCTCTGACGTAACTCAGTTGCAAGACGCGAGATCGTTCTACGAACCACTTTAATTTGCAATGGATTATCAAGAGGAGAAATGGCGTGATTCAATTTCAATCTGTCTAGTTGTGTTTTTTCCACTTCCAAACGTTCTTGAATCTCCTTATTGTTTAATTCTTTAATTTCTCTTGTTTTCATGTCCTTACGCGTTTAGAGAGGTGAAGTCATAATCTCGTCTTACTACAAATTTTGTGGTAACAGGGAGCTTTTGAGCAGCTAAGCGCAATGCTTCTTTAGCTATTTCGTAAGACACACCTTCCACTTCAAATATCATACGTCCTGGAGTAATAGGAGCAACAAATCCTTCTGGAGCACCTTTACCTTTACCCATACGTACCTCTGCAGGCTTCTTAGTGATGGGTTTATCTGGAAATACACGGATCCAGATTTGTCCTTGACGTTGCATATAGCGGGTTACAGCGATACGGGCGGCTTCAATTTGACGACCAGTTAACCATTTAGATTCTAACGATTTTATTCCAAAAGATCCGAACGCCAATTGATTACCTCTTTGGGCATTTCCTTTCATGCGCCCCTTCTGCTGTCTCCTGAACTTTGTTTTTTTAGGTTGTAACATAATTTCCTTAAATAAAATTCATTAATAACAGTTTAATTCTTTTTCTTTTTAAAACCACCTTTTCCGGCACCACGGTCGTTTTTCGGACGGTCGTTGTAACGATCATTACGATCATTGCGTTCTCCACCACCACGTGAAACTTCTTTTGTTGCTGTAAAGTTAGGAGCTAAATCTTTTTTACCGTAGATTTCGCCACGACAAATCCAAACTTTGATTCCGATGATACCTACTTTGGTCATTGCCTCTGCATGTGCGTAATCAATATCAGCTCTAAAAGTATGTAAAGGTGTTCTTCCTTCTTTATACATTTCCGAACGTGCCATTTCCGCACCATTCAAGCGACCAGAACATTGTACTTTGATACCTTCAGCTCCCATGCGCATGGTTGATGCGATGGTCATTTTGGTAGCACGACGGTAAGCAATTTTTCCTTCTACTTGACGAGCAATGTTGTTGGCAACGATTACTGCATCCAATTCAGGACGTTTTACTTCGAAGATGTTGATCTGTACTTCTTTGTCGGTAATTTTCTTTAATTCTTCTTTTAACTTGTCCACCTCTTGACCGCCTTTTCCGATAATGATACCTGGTCTGGCAGTACATACAGTGATAGTTACAAGTTTAAGTGTACGTTCAATTATGATTCTCGATAAACTAGCTTTTGCAAGACGAGCGTTAAGATATTTTCTAATCTTATTATCTTCAACTAGGGTGTCGCCATAATTGTTGCCACCATACCAGTTTGAATCCCATCCACGTATAATACCTAAACGGTTACTTATTGGATTAATTTTTTGTCCCATCGAGCATTAGTTTTGTGTATCGTTAGTAATTTTTGTGTCTACAAACAATGTCACGTGGTTTGAACGCTTACGGATACGGTATCCACGTCCTTGCGGAGCTGTGCGTAAACGTTTTAGCATAGTAGCTGAATCCACGGATATTGAGCTTATATATAAGTTAGCGTTGTCGGCTTTTTGCTCAGTTTTGGTTTCCCAGTTGGCAATGGCTGATTTAAGTAACTTTTCTAGTCTTCCAGAAGCTTCTTTTGACGAAAACTTCAATACGCTCAAGGCTTTATTTACTTCCATACCGCGAATCATGTCCGCCACAAGGCGCATTTTACGTGGTGATGTAGGAACGTCATTGAGCTTAGCAAAGTAAAGAGACTTTTGAGCTTCTTTTCTAGCGTCTGCTGTTATTTTTTTTCTTGCACCCATTTTTTTAGAAATGTTTAATTTTGTCTGTTGTTAAATTTCAATGGATTATTTTTTCTTACCACCATGTCCGCGGAAGTTACGTGTAGGTGAAAATTCGCCTAACTTGTGTCCTACCATGTTTTCGGTTACATATACGGGGATAAATTTATTACCATTGTGAACTGCAATAGTGTGACCAACAAAATCAGGTGAGATCATGGAAGCACGAGCCCATGTTTTGATTACGGTTTTTTTTCCGCTTTCATTCATGGCTAATACTTTGTTCTCCAACTTCAAATAGATGTATGGTCCTTTTTTTAATGAACGGCTCATATTATTTACTTAGTTATTCGATTATTTTTTCTTTCTTTCAATAATATATTGACTTGATTTTTTTCTTAGGAGTACGTGTTTTGTATCCCTTAGCTAACAAGCCTTTGCGAGAACGTGGGTGTCCTCCAGACGCACGGCCTTCTCCACCACCCATGGGGTGATCTACCGGGTTCATGGCTACACCTCTCACTCTCGGACGGCGTCCAAGCCAACGTGAGCGACCTGCTTTACCTGATCTTTCTAATGCATGATCTGAATTACCTACGCTACCGATAGTAGCTTTACAGGTTGAAAGTACTTTACGTACTTCGCCTGAAGGCAACTTGATGATGGCATATTTGTCTTCACGTGAAGTTAGTTGAGCAAAACCTCCTGCTGAACGTACCATCGCGGCACCTTGACCAGGACGTAATTCAATGTTGTGAATGATTGTTCCCAGAGGAATGTTTTGCAATGGCAATGCATTACCTACTTCGGGAGCAACATCAGCTCCTGATACTACAGATTGACCAACTTCTAATCCATTGGGTGCAAGGATATAACTTTTTTCTCCATCTACGTAATAAAGTAATGCGATACGTGCCGAACGATTCGGATCATATTCGATTGCTTTTACTACTGCTGGAACACCTTCTTTGTTTCGTTTAAAGTCAATTACTCTATATTTTCTCTTGTGTCCGCCACCTAAGTAGCGCATGGTCATTTTACCATCATGGTTACGACCTCCGGATTTTTTACCTCCAACAACAAGAGATTTCTCTGGTGCACTCGCAGTAATTGTGTCGAATGTACCAATAATCTTGTGTCTCTGCCCCGGTGTAGTGGGTCTTAATTTACGTACAGCCATTTTTCTTTTTAAATATTGCTATAAAAATCTATTGTTTCTCCGTCTTTTACTGTCACGATAGCTTTCTTGTAAGCAGAAGTGCTACCTTTGATAACTCCACCTTTGGTAAAGCGACTTTTTTTCTTAGCCGCTACTACGATGGTGTTCACGTCATTTACAGTTACATTATACAATGCTTCAACAGCTTGTTTGATTTCAATCTTGTTGGCATCTTTTTGCACTTTAAAGCCATAGCGGTTAAGCTTTTCGCCTTGCTGAGTCATTTTCTCAGTTACGATTGGTTTAATGATAATTCCCATTTTTATACCTCCTATGCTTTAAATATTTGTTCTACTGCACCTATTGCTTCTTCTGTCATCACCAAAGATTTTGCATTCAAAATCGCATAAGTGCTTAGTTCAGAAACTGTTACAACATTTGCAGATGGTAAATTACGAGCCGACAAATATACGTTTTTATTTGCAGATGCTAAAATAATTAACGGTTTTTTCTCGGCTATCTGTAAACTTTTTGCCATTGATACAAAATCCTTTGTTTTTGGAGTTTCGAATTCCAATTTATCAACCACTGTGATTAGGTTGTTTATGGCTTTGTATGATAGGGCTGATTTACGTGCTAGTTGTTTTACCTTCTTGTTCAGTTTGAAGCTGTAATCGCGTGGAACTGGACCGAACATACGACCTCCACCGACACGAATACCAGATTTGATGTCACCTGGACGAGCGCCACCGCCTCCTTTTTGCTTTCCTAATTTGCGAGTACTACCTGCCAATTCACTTCTGCCTTTAGCTTTGTGAGTTCCTTGACGTTGGTTAGCCAAATATTGTTTCACATCTAAATAAATAGCATGGTCATTTGGCTCAATACCGAAGATGGCATCGTTAAGCGATACTTTTCTTCCTGTGTCTTTTCCTTTGATATCTAATATACTTAGTTCCATGTTATTTATTGATGATTACGATTGAACCTTTCGCTCCTGGTACTGAACCCTTGATCAAAATCAAGTTGTGCTCAGGAATGACTTTTAATATCTGTAGGTTTTGCATTGTTACTTTGTCACCACCTGTGCGGCCACCCATGCGCATGCCTTTGAATACGCGTGATGGATAAGATGATGCTCCCAATGAACCTGGTGCACGAAGACGGTTGTGCTGTCCGTGTGTAGCTTGACCTACCCCACCAAAACCATGACGTTTCACAACACCTTGGAATCCTTTACCTTTTGAAGTTCCTACTACGTCAACAAACGTATTAGCTTCAAACATGTCAACGGTGATGGCATCACCCAATTTGAATTCTGTTTCGAATCCTTTGAACTCAACCAAGTGTCTTTGAGGTGCTACTCCAGCTGCTTTGAAGATACCTGCTTCAGCTTTGTTGGTGTGTTTTTCAGTTTTTGTTTGAAAACCTACTTGCACCGCTTCGTAACCGTCAGTATCTACAGTTTTGATTTGAGTAACAACACAAGGACCTGCTTCAATAACAGTGCATGGTACATTTTTACCATCGGCACTGAAAACGGATGTCATTCCGATTTTTTTTCCTAATAATCCTGGCATTTCAATTGTTGTTTTTAAGACCCCTAACCCCTAAAGGGGGACCGGCCCGTTTAATAAATGATATTTTATACTTATCCCAAATCCCCCTTCGGGGGCTAGGGGGCTTTATACTTTGATTTCTACTTCTACGCCGCTTGGCAATTCAAGTTTCATCAATGCATCTACGGTTTTGCTAGTTGAGCTATAAATGTCGATTAGACGTTTGTAAGAACAAAGCTCAAATTGCTCACGTGATTTTTTGTTTACGAATGTTGCACTGTTCACAGTAAAAATACGTTTGTGAGTTGGCAATGGAATAGGACCACTAACTACAGCTCCAGTAGCTTTTACTGTTTTTACGATTTTCTCAGCTGATTTATCAACCAGGTTGTGATCGTAAGATTTTAATTTGATTCTGATTTTTTGACTCATACGTTTTTTAGCTCCTTACATTCCCAAATGGGGACTTTCAGTAAGCGTTTTTTTAATGTTTATCTAATTATATTTTATTTCTTTTGCCGATTAAGAGTCATTCGCTAATCGGAACTATATTTTTCAAAGCTCTTAAAAATCTCCGCCAACTGGCGGAGATTTTAGGGGGCTTCTTATAATAATTCTACTTTCCCTTTTGCCTCAGCAACTACTTCTTTAGCAATAGCAGTAGATACTTCAGCGTAGTGAGAAAATTCCATTGTTGATGTAGCACGTCCAGATGAAATAGTACGCAATGCGGTCACATATCCGAATGTTTCTGCCAAAGGAACTTTAGCTTTAACGATTCTTGCTCCTGAACGACTTGATTCCATTCCTTCTACTTGACCACGACGTTTGTTCAAGTCACCAATCACATCACCCATGTTTTCTTCTGGTGTAACCACTTCCATTTTCATGATAGGCTCCAAAAGTACTGGTTTTGCTTTTGCACATGCTGACTTATAAGCCAACTGAGCACAAATTTCAAATGATAATTGATCCGAGTCAACCGCGTGATATGAACCATCCACTACTGTTACTTTCAATTTGTCAAGTGGGAAACCTGCCAACACACCATTTTTCATGGCCAATTGGAAACCTTTTTGAATAGAAGGGATAAATTCTTTAGGGATATTACCACCTTTTACTACGTCAACAAATTGAAGAGTGCCATCGAAGTCTGAGTCAGCTGGACCTACTTTCACAATCATATCAGCAAACTTACCACGTCCACCCGATTGTTTCTTGTATGTTTCGCGAAGTTGAACTTCTTGAGTAATAGCTTCTTTGTAAGATACTTGAGGACGTCCTTGGTTACATTCCACTTTGAACTCACGTTTCAAACGGTCAATGATAATTTCAAGGTGAAGCTCACCCATACCACTGATGATGGTTTGACCAGATTGTTCTTGCGTATGAACTGTAAATGTTGGATCTTCTTCAGCCAATTTAGCCAATCCCATTCCCAATTTATCTAAATCTTTTTGAGTTTTAGGCTCAATAGAAATTCCGATTACTGGTTCTGGGAAATCCATAGATTCCAAAGTAATTGGATGAGCTTCGTCACACAATGTGTCTCCAGTACGAATATCTTTAAATCCTACTCCAGCACCAATATCACCTGCAGAAATCAATTCTACTGGATTTTGTTTGTTAGAGTGCATTTGGAAAATACGAGAGATACGTTCTTTCTTTTCCGAACGAGTATTGTAAACATAAGAACCAGCAGGAAGTTGTCCAGAGTAAACTCTGAAGAAACAAAGACGACCTACATAAGGGTCAGTGGCAATTTTAAATGCCAACGCACACAATGGTTCTTTTGCATCTGGGTGACGAATCACTTCCTTCTCAGGATTACGTGGGTCATGTCCGATAGTTTCTGGAGTATCAAGAGGGCTTGGAAGGTATGCACAAACAGCATCAAGCATGGTTTGAACACCTTTGTTTTTGAAAGCAGAACCACAAATCATAGGATTGATTTCCATGGTCAGTGTGGCTTTGCGGATAGCTACTTGAATTTCATCTTCGGTGATGGTTGAAGGATCATCAAAGAATTTTTCCATCAATACATCATCATATTCAGCTATTACTTCAAGCATTTTGTCTCTCCACTCTTGTGCTTCGTCCAATAAGTCAGCTGGGATAGCTTCAATTGAATATTCAGCACCCATTGTTTCGTCATGCCAAACAATGGCTTTCATCTTAACTAAGTCAACAACGCCTTTGAATTTTTCTTCAGCACCGATTGGAATTTGGATTGGGCAAGGTCTTGCACCCAATACATCTTTTACTTGGCGAACCACTTCGTAAAAGTCAGCACCCGAACGGTCCATTTTGTTTACGAAACAGATACGAGGTACGTTGTATTTGTCTGCTTGACGCCATACTGTTTCAGACTGTGGCTCTACGCCACCTACTGCACAAAATGTAGCCACAGCACCATCCAAGATACGCAATGAGCGCTCTACCTCTACAGTAAAGTCAACGTGCCCTGGGGTGTCAATCAAATTGATTTTATATTTGTCATCCAAATAATTCCAAGAAGTGGTGGTCGCAGCAGAAGTAATGGTAATACCACGTTCTTGCTCTTGTTCCATCCAGTCCATTGTAGCAGCACCATCATGTACTTCACCAATCTTGTGAGTCAAACCAGTGTAAAACAGAATGCGCTCAGAAGTAGTCGTCTTCCCAGCGTCGATATGCGCCATGATACCGATATTTCTATTGTAACTCAAATCACCTTTAGCCATGGGGATAATTTTCTTTATTTTTGGTTTTAATTAATTAAAATCTAAAATGTGCAAATGCGCGGTTAGCCTCAGCCATGCGGTGCATGTCTTCTTTACGTTTGAACGCTCCACCTTGGTTGTTGAATGCATCAACGATTTCGGCAGCCAATTTATCAGCCATCGAACGACCTCCGCGTTTGCGTGAGTAAAGAATAAGATTTTTCATTGAAATGGATTCCTTGCGATCTGCACGGATTTCTGTAGGGACTTGGAAAGTAGCACCACCCACACGACGAGATTTAACTTCTACAAGAGGAGTAATGTTTTCGAGGGCTTTTTTCCAAATTTCGATAGGAGCTTTGTCTTCGTTAGGAAGTTTAGTTTTTACTGTTTCGAGAGATGAATAGAAAATGTCGAAGGCAGTAGATTTCTTGCCATCGTACATCAAATGGTTTACAAATTTTGTAACCATTGATTCATTGAAAACCGGATCAGGTAATACGACCCTTTTTTTTGGTTTCGATTTTCTCATTTTTTTTAAGAATTTCCGTTTTTGTTTTTTGGTTGCTTTTTTATTTAGTCTTGCTTCAACAACTCCTCTGAGTCATTTACTCAACCTTTCATCCGCTACCTTCAAAACTCAAACAAGTGTTTAAACTTGATGTTTGTTGGTTTGTTGAAAGGACATGAATCTTTTAGTGACTGAAAGTCAGTCAAGATGTCAGTGGTCTATTTATTTCTTTTTACCTTTAGCTGGTGCACCTTTAGTAGCTGCAGCTGCTTGTCCTGGTTTTGGGCGTTTTGCTCCATATTTAGAACGACGTTGTGTGCGACCATTTACCCCTGCGGTATCAAGTGTTCCACGTACTACGTGATAGCGTACACCTGGAAGGTCTTTTACACGACCACCACGTACCATTACGATAGAGTGCTCTTGTAAGTTGTGTCCTTCGCCTGGAATGTAAGCATTCACTTCTTTTTGGTTAGTCAAACGTACACGAGCTACTTTACGCATAGCCGAGTTCGGTTTTTTTGGAGTAGTAGTGTACACACGAACGCAAACACCACGACGCTGTGGACATGAATCCAATGCTGGCGACTTGCTCTTGTCGATAAGTTCTGCTCTTCCTTTTCTAACTAATTGCTGAATTGTAGGCATTTTACTTTGTTTTTATAACTTAAATAATTGATTTTATATCATCTCGGG
>Ga0157615_1378545_pt1 | contig 12336 bp, 7 predicted proteins | sample GEODES144metaT_FD_106802 | JGI IMG/M metagenome (GOLD analysis project Ga0157615, IMG submission 106802) | Eutrophic lake water microbial communities from Lake Mendota, Wisconsin, USA - GEODES144 metaT (Metagenome Metatranscriptome) | ecosystem: Environmental > Aquatic > Freshwater > Lake ... | reverse complement strand
CAACTGTATCCGTACAGTTGAGAACCTTGCGGCGGTCCAGGAGTTCGGACCTTCCAGCTCTCTAGAGCCGGACGGGCACTGGGCCCGAAACACCTCCCCCTCTTGAGAGAGATGGCAACAAGTAGTGTTTTTGGTAGAAACCTCAACTACTGCTAGGACTTTGCGATACATTAACGTGCCTATCCGCTAACGTGCAATAAAGAGTTTTTAAGAAAGTTCGTTCGCTCCGAATTTCTCCGAACCGATAAAACCAAAGAGCTCTTCTAATACTGTTATTCAAATGCAGTGAATAAAGTGATTTTATGATATCTTGCAATCAAACTATCACTAGTTGGTATACAATTATTTAACGTGCGAGTGTATACTTGGCACTAAAGCCCGAAGGCATAATTCTAACGTGAATTGAAACGATAGCTTCATTTAAAATGATATAAAACTCTAATCGCTATATTTAGAGCAGCCCAAGGCCTGTATATAATTAATTATTAATATAAAAAAATGATATATATATATAATGTTAAATGATATATAATTATAATAATTTAATATACATAAAAAAATGGGGTATTATTATTGTTATTATTATTATTATTATTATTATTATTAATCAAATCAACCATCTCAATATGCAGATTATATAATATTACCTTATTATTATTAATAATCTTAAGTTCCATTTCCGATCAATAATTAATCATGTTTGTGAGAAAAATTGTATCCTATTAACGCATTATAAACTTGTTTATATTTAGGCTCACAACATAAAATTTATTAGTATAACTCTCTACTCTCTTATCTTCCAATAATTCGCAATTCAGGTCTAACAGCTAATGCAGTCTACAAGCATTATACTGTATAAGGTCCTGGAGGTGGAGTTTAAACTTAATTTAAAGAACCAGGTGAAATAGTATATTCTATAGTATAATATATATTTAACTAAAGTACTGCAGCAGACGGTTAAGCGCCTTATATTATTATACCGATAAAGTCACTCGATGTTTATCCAAATTCTCCTGGAATAGTTCCATTATTTATATACACTAGTCTATGACCATTAATGTTCTAAAAAGATGTGTATATAGCATATTCACGATCACGGACATTATCTAACGATACAAGTGATTAAGTTCCAGTTCCTGGTGTAGTAGAATTACTCATACATGTCACAACACGCCCTTAGTTATTCAGTTATGAAACAATTGATTATAATTCAACTGATGTTGCTGACACACGTAATTAAGAATAACCACTATATCCATTTAGTGGCCCAGCTAATGCACTAGCAGCTGGTGTTTAAGCTCCGGAATTTACATTAAGGGTACTATCATTATAGATATTCACATATCCTGCAAATCCGGCTGTGGTATTAATTAAATCAGGGAAAATCACTACTATTGCGTTCCCTGCACTATTTGTTGTTATGGTTGTGGAGAATACTCTTGAGTATATGCCTGTTTTTATGGATGATTAAGACGGGATCCTACAACTCTCCAATTCAGGAAATAATATGCTTGATATTGCTTGAGTATTGACACCATCTATATCTTTAACTTAAGATGCATATCTGTCATCCATTTAGTCCCACAGTAATTACCCTTTCATTGAAGAGTTATAAGTAAAATTATTATAGCCCCCTTAATCATCATTAAGGTCTATACCTAAAGTATCCTTAAATATTTACCTAACCTTTTAGATTGGCTTATAATCTTTTACCCTATTCCACAACATATTTAGTAAATATGGAGCACCGCTAGCTATTGCAGACATTAATTATGGAGGTAAATCATCCATAAGAATTTTATACATAATTTTCCTTTTTTCTTCTACTCCTGCATTTTAGAATTTTGAGTCTAAATGAGCAGCTGTTTTCAGCCCAATCAATGATAATATAGTCACTGGTTTGTAATTTCTAAAATGCTCTTCAAAGTTTCTGAAAACATCCCTTTAGTTTTAATTCTTTTATAAATTAATGTTTTTGTACTATGGGTCACCTATGTTGAACTATTTCTTAACCTTATTAATGTAGTCCATATTCTTCATTTTGGCATTCAACTATTATACCACTTTATTTGAATCCTTCTCCAATTTACCTTCTTTCTTCTTTTTATAAACGACTTTTTATTTTTCTTATTTTTCAGACATATCCAATATTTTTACATATGATCTGACACTCTGGTGAAACTTACCCATTAATAATTAATCATTTGTGATTAACATTAAAAGATCATATAAGCTTAATTATAGTCGATTATTAATCTCCGGTTCATAACGGTAGTGCTGTTCATCGTTATCAACAAACTAGAATTTTAGTTTTTAATTATATTTCTCTAATAATTCTAGACTAGGAACAATGTTAATTGGGTCAAGGATCTCCCATTTCTTAACTCTATATAAGAAGATATCTTCTATTAATGTACTCAATTATTCCTATTTAAAACCCATATACATGGCCATTCCGTGCAGTATTGGGTATTATTACATATTGCTATTTTACTTGACATAATAATGTTTAGTACTAAGAGATTTCTCTAAATCCCTTATAAGAGTCCAGTCGTTACTTTATCCATCAAAGAAACTCCATTTTGAACAAAAATCGAAATCATACCAATGTGATATTTTTATTTCTTCGATGACCTATCCTATTCCACATTTATCGGTGCTTTCTTTAGCCCGAGACGTAGTATTATATATCTGATTATATAATTAAGTGCTATATCTAAATGATATTAAAATGGTGACATCATCACCTGCTGCTGATACAAAACAAAACTTATTACGTTTCCATGGTTCTTAGATTCCTATTGCTTCCAAATCACACCATTTATAGACCAGACTCCTAAAAGTGTTACCCATAGTTGTATGTATGGGATCACCACTAAATGTTGTCCCATCCAAAACGTAATATAACCAATTTTCACGTATATCATCACTATAACGACCATTTTGTGACCAATCTCGATTCCATATTTGTTGAATCTTGGATGGCCATTCTTTTTTATTATTAATCTCGGGTATATTAACAAACATTACATTCTCATTGTTATTAATATCCCGAATAATACACTCTTTCATTATTGTTAAATCCACATCTTTAAAATGTTTATTATGTGGAAGGTGTTTAAATAATTCTTCGATCATACAGGTCCACATAGGATTATCAACAATTTTTTGTAAGTAACCATGTTATGAAGAATCGAAAGCAGCAGAATCCATACTAATTGATTTGACTGATCCTTGATCACTACCTTCCATAATATTGGATAATTAATCCATGAATACTTCTTTCATCTATTTTTTACTATAGCCTTGCATGAATCCTGGAAATATACTTTTAATATTATCCCAGAGTAAGCTTTACAGAAAGGTTAACATACCACATCCGCTTGGGGCGGGGGTACATACATTTCTAGGCCTATCTTTCCTTCCTTGTAAAAATCCTTTCTCATCAATCTTGATATCATCTGTATAATAAGTTTCTCCACTTTTAACCATAGTATCGTAAGATGATAAATAATTAGTATTGGGATTACGCATTTACTTAAGTAAAGTATCTCTATATTTTTTCTTTTTTGAATCCGCAAACGTGGTCTTATTATCCAACCAATCCCAAGGAGATTACTATGTAACATGATTCCAGTCTTATTCGGCTAATTTTTCTTTAAAATATGGCAACAAGTTACCCATAGTCTAATACAACCTCATAACGTACTTCTCGTCCTTCCTCGGCATTGATGCGAATTGACGATTATGTAAAGCATAAATCTTATTTTATACGCATTTGGAGGACCACTCATATTCAATCTATTTAGTCGAAAATTTTTTAAGTATTTAAAAACCTGTAGGAGTACATTTGCAATTATCTGACATGGGATATAATCTCTTCTTATATATACTCACAGGTTCAGGGTGATTCTTAATCCACTTTATAATAAGATCCTTATTCACGTCGAAGTTATCCGCAAATTCGGTGTTTTAAGATAATAATTGAGGATTTACGTCATCTTTTCCCTTAATATCGGATTCGCTTATTGGCTTTGCATAATAATACTTAATATCCTCTGTGTATTTGTTATCCTTATATGGCAGTAAATATGGTTTTAAAGTAGTTATTTGCTTCTACAGATTGTCTATTTCTAATATATCGGATTTCTAAAAATCACAAACAGGTATATTCGTGAGGGCTTAATATAAACTGACACTTTTCGATATCGCTCCAAACATCCCTCTTTCAAACCCATCATTTTATGTGGTATAATAATATCGCTCCAAACTTATGAGTGCCTAATCACCAAACTTGATTTTAAAACTATTCAAAAAATTCTTCCAAGGATTATATTCGATCAACGCATCATTAATTGTTGCATTATGTTATTTCACTTTTGTTGATTTGAATAGTTAAATAAAATTCCATTGGTTATTTATTTTAAAATTGTCGAAAGTTGTTCGACCGATGATAGATGACCATAACCTAAGTTAAAATTCATTTTAGTTTACAGTCACCTAGTGAGTGCCTAATTTGCACGCAGTCTTAGGTTGATAATACCTAATTTATTGTTATATATTAACCAATTAAGTTCCAACTGTCCCCAGATTAGTAAAATAATTATATAAATAATCTGATTAAACACTGCAATTAGATTAAATTTAGATTGGCGGAACAGTTATCTCCAAAAATGGAGATTTATCTCCCACCTTATAACATATAAAAGAGTAGAAGTGCTAATACCAACCGTAGTCTATCACTCTCGATTTGCATGGAACATCAACCAATCTGTGTTTATATACTGTCTCTTATCCCTGAGTCTTCATATGTAATATGGTCTAATATTACCCTTTTGAAACATCTGTGTATTCATTTGAGATAGAGTATTATCCTTCTTTAAACGGTAAATCATAGAGACCAACAAATGGATAAAAATGGCCGCCTGCCACAAACAAATTACAATCAATACTAGGTCTCCATCCGTTTAAGTAATAATGCACATCCAAACATAGTATACTAACTTTACATAATTTATTTAATTATAAGTTCTTTATAACTTCAAATTCACATGTTTATTCAAACTCTTAAATAGTCCCTTAAAATGGTTCCCGAAACTCTGGCATCAAATGTCTAATAGATTAATGACAATTCTTAACCTGCCTATAACTCTCTAAATTCTACTCATAGTATGCTCGATCGTACTGCTCTATATTGGGTCTAACTGGTACAAACACCACTCGTTTTTTGAACCAATCTTTGGCCCTTTCAACTATGTCCTCATCAACAACATACTCATCATCCTCGTTCTTTGTATACACGTCGTAAACTTATTTAAAAAAATCAAACAATAAAGTCTTAATCTATTAAAATTTACTCCCTAAATCAATAATATAATGTATCATTTCATCTTTAATATCTATTGGAGTTTTGAAAATGATGCTCAAACACATATTTAACGCCTCTATTATCATTAAATTTATTGAGTATCTCATACAGGGATGGCCACTACTTTGGTTACAACTTTTTTCTAATGTTTCTCTTGATACATCGAATCCGTATTTATTTAATATGAGTAAAAAATCTTTAGAGAGAGGGCCCCTAGGCATGGCAACTATTTTTGTTGAATTTTTACTGCCAACAGTTCTGAGCGATGGATTCCCTTTAGTGGATTTTATGGGTAATGTACTAACTTGAGTACTGTATATGGATGCTATTAATTATTATCCCAAGTGAAGAACAGCTGTCTCAAAGATTCCATTGATATTAAATTCAATACGAACTGTATTCATCATTCTCTTAAGTATGTCTTTTAAATCAGCTAAACAAACTTTTTATTTTTATTAGACATCCAATTTGATTTTATTTATATCATCGGACCACTAACGAAACATTACTCGGGATTTGTTTTAAATATCTTCCCAATTCTCATGAGCCCACTCAGTGTCATAATCTGAGATATACCTCCTAAAATTCTATATAATCTTTGAACCCTAAGATTCTATAATATTAATTTCTTCCTCACTAGACCGGATATCAATAGTTTTTTCATATCTCATTTATAGACTACTTGTCTCTTAAATATTACAATTAGTATCACTAAAAACAGATTTTGGAACATTTTATTAATTCTGTTTTTAATATCCATTTTTAGGAAGGGGCATATTAGCCAGATTTTCGAAAAATAATTCAGTGCTTGGCATTTAAGATAATTCTGAGTCTGATACTCGTTGAGATGAATCAATTGACGACACTGAGGGTATGCTATTACGTCTTAAGACTTTATCTACTGATTATACGCTATTATTCACACTTTATAAATTTATGAATGATACGCATTCAACCTTACATTCCTCAGTGGGTGTTATTTATTCAAGTATTGCGAGGTCTATTTTCTAGGTATCTGGTACCGTGTTTATTTACATCTATGTATCCGTTTAGACGTCTTTTATAACTATCTAATTGATCTTTTCTATTTCTTATAACCGTTCCTGATTCTAATTTATCCTCAGGGTGAATGAATCATCTTTCAATGTTTAGCATAACTATTGGTATTCATCTTATTACCCAAAATTGTATACTACTTTTGTTTCGATAGGTTTTATTTCCACTATAGGTTATGCTTAAGGAAATTATTAAATATTTGAAGGAAATACAAATGAATCTTCTACATTATTTCGGAAATCTGCTAGATTTATCAATGGTTTTTGTACATCTTCAATTTTTCTTTATTTAATTTTTATAACTGGCATCATAATATCTATAAAATCATCACCTTCTTACATAACTTGAACCCCCTGCTCCGCCAATGTATTTGGTTCAAGATCTTTAATGTCTACGAGGGCATCGTCTTTTATTTATAATTATTTTAGAGATATATCTTTCCCATGAGCTTTTTCTAAACCAGTTATCCATGGATCAAAGACAATTTTATATATCTCATTTTTTTAAAATACTTCTGGAATAATTCTTTCTTATTTAATATTAGGTTTTATATAAGTATCTTTTAAAATTTCGGTTCCATACTATACAAACCTCTTCAGTATTTTATTTTTATATGTACTATAAATATGTAAAGTTGGTTCTTTAAAGTTATTATAAATCATCTTCTTTAAATTATTACTTATTATACTAGTACTCTAATAGTTATTAATTTCCACAACCATTTTCTAATAAAATTGCATCAATAAACGACTCTTCATGCGTTAATATTAAATTTTAATACAATCCACATCCAAAAATAATTTCTATTTAGACGTCAACACACTAGGTATTTTGATTATTTATTTTTCATCATTAGTCGACAATTAATACCTATTTTTGTTCAGTTTAGTTAACTCCAAATCAAATTTAATGACATCATATTTATGGCGGTTAATTTAATCCTTACATCCGTAATAGCGCATAGCGATAAAGTTCTTTAATTATAACTCCAGTTATTATGTTTTAAGAATAACTGAGTCAAATATGTTATTTAGGAAACCGTTACTGATTCTTTTGCACTTTTCATTCTTTTTCCATACATCATTATAATAATCATATTTAAAATCCATGGCATGTCCAATAATAAATCGATGTAAGTAAAAGATTTTTGGGGGATTCACTATTTTATTTTTATCGATTAAATCGTATTCTATATCAAGACCACACATGTCACTGGGAATAATACACTCTTCTATTCCATTATGATATGTGTAAGTAACGTCTATGCTATGTCGTCTTTTAATTCCGGCTTTAACTTACGCGTTGTAACGGGTAGTTCTGTACTAAAGTAGTTCCTCCTTTGAAATTTTGTGCCAGATTTATCGTTCCCCTTCGATGAATACAACGTAATCCTTCTTCTATCTATTTAATTAATTTTAAAATCGCTAAGTAGCACTTTACAACAATACTTTATCCACTTATAAATCTTCCTCTATTTCCATCTAATCTAATAATGTGAACTACTTGGATGATACGGAGAACTTATTATTTTGCAACCATTTTTTGCACGATCTATTTTTCTTTACTGGAACATTAAATAATCCTTCATCGTCAGATTCGGAGAAGCTCTCATCTAAGATTTCCTTAATAGTTTACTTATTAATGAAGGAATAATCATCATCATTTTACATACCAATCTAACTCAACTCTTTATTATATTCAAAGTCAATATCTTGATTATAATCAAAATCATCTGGTAAGTATATCATTCCATCATTCATCAAGTTTCTAAATTTGTTGGTTGGGTTGTATTTCCATTATTCAACGTTCAATCCCACAGGATTCATTTTTAAGGGTTCATATCTTTTATATTTTATATCCTTACTACATAACACTTTAGAGTCTAAATGCAGACCTACTTAAGTTTCAGTTCTCACATCCTTATTATATTAGATAAATGGTTATTCCGTATAAGTCAAATCAGTTATGGGTCTACAGACTTCATCCTTATCGACGAAAACATAATCACAATTGGTAATTTATTTAATCAATTCACGATATTTTTTATTATAGGTAAAATGAAAACCTGTATAATCGTGTACTAATTCGCTATCAGTATCTTTATGTATCATTTAGAATAATCCAGGTATAATACAGTATAGTATCTATGAAACTAAGTTAACCTCATCGTAATCTGAGTATTTTTATAATTCAAATTCTTATCCGTTGATTGATACTATAGGTATGTCGTATTCTTAAGTAGTATCTATATAATATTTGACTTTATCTCCATCTATAAAATTGAAATGGTTTTAAAATTTTTCTATTTCTCTCTTCATACGACTCATTGCACATACCGATGAAAACTTGTTAATACCTCTAAAATTATAACAAAATTACCCAGACATATAACCATAGCATTCATGTAAATGCTTTGAGTAACAGAAAGGCAGTTTTTCAGATATTTATATCGTTCCAAAATCAATTACTTATATTATGTCTTCATATAACATATCTTCCTAATTTAATAAGGGCTCTAGTCCTATAAGAGTGAACGTAGGTTTAAAATCTGTGAATAGGTTAACAGGGCCTACCTCGTAATAACATTTATTCAAATCATATACACTCTTCTTCTTGTAATATTGTTCAAAATTTTTCACCATAAATTCAGCCGTCCAGGTGCCGTATCTCCAAACACCTTGGTTATAAGACATAACTAATTTAAAGTCTGTATTTGGGGTTTTGTTCAAATTTAACACACATCGTGGTTCCCGTACTCTAAAAACATTTATAATAATAGATAATCGTGTGTGTTCATCTATAAATTTGACAAATTTCTCGGGGATGAGTATTTATTATCCATCAATCTATTAAGTATAGCTCTTATCATACTACATATAGTAAAGTAATTAATCACCCCATGGTTAACTCTCGAAGAAATACTTCAACATGTGAACAATAAATAAATCGAGCATTTCCTCCTTGTATATAAGTTTTTCTTCTTTTTAACCTAATTGTGCATCACGGTAAATCGTTTAAGACGATGCACATAATGATACCTTATGGCCATAACATGATTCATTAGTTTTCTTCTTCCGCTAAATAATCCCGTTTTCATCAATCTTCTCCTCGTTTCGGTCTTATGTATCAATTAAATATTTGAAGAAATCTGCCTTGTCGAATTCACTCTTCTTTACATTAGTTATTATGAGTTATTGAACGCTATTATCGCTCAATTTTTATTATTATTATCTTCGAGGCTTTTAAACAGTTTTATTTTTCATCTAAATTGATATATTACTTTTCTTTTACTACATATTATTCCCTAGCTTTTTCACGCATTTACCTTTATACATCTAGGGTTAATCCTACACTTTTTTCAGTTATTATTTCTCAACATATTTCTCTGTTATATCTTTATAGCTCGTTTCTTTTCCCTAAGGACCCTTGATGCCCTTTAATTTGTTTAGTTAATAAGTTCTTTATTTCTAAACTTAGGATTTCTTAATATCCTAAACTTTTTCTAAAAATTATTCCTAGGTCAATACTACTCCTTCTTCCTTCAGCGACTACATTCCAAAAAGACAGTGATTGAACGATTATTACCATTCTTTACTATACGTAGTAGGCTCTTTATACCAATAGTTAGGGAACATATTTTTACAAAATTTTGATAATAACCTGATTTAGCATTCGGAGTTTATAATCCATTAAGTTAGCTATTCTTTATGATAAATCTCTTTCTCTATCTCGTTTATCCATTATAAACATTTCAAATCATCCTAACTATTTTTAGGTAATGAAAAAATTATTCCTGGCATGTATTATTATAAGGACAATCTGATAGATTTGAATATACTGTTTCTATATTGCTCGGTCATTCTGTAATATTCGTTAACTTCAGGCAATTCATTCAGTAAGGGTACTTCATCTACCTTTTCGACCTGTTAATGTTTCAATTTATGTAAGTCTAGATCTAATTTGAAATCTGACTTATTCTCATGTATTCTGATTCCCTTCTTAATCATTTAATTTATTTTTATATTTTTATTGGTAGATCCTCTTTATTATTTCTTGGTATCAATTCTAGATTATTTGCTCTTGGAAACTTTTATAGTGCGGTTATTGTCCCTAAAAATCTAAGGTTGTTTATTTTGTTATGGCATTAAATTTTCGTAAAATCTGAAGTACTTAAATTTTCTTAACACGTAAGCACACACATGGAAAAGATTCCCGCCTTGTTTGATTGACAAAAGACAGGGAACATTAGACTTGAAATTATTCATATCTTGTTAATTCTAAATATATACCATTTTAATTCCAAAATCATTGCATGCCTATTATACTTTGTCGTGACTCAAACATTCTTGTTTATGGTATGCTTTCAATATGTCAACATAACTCGTAATATCAAAATTTTCCTAAACGGAAAAATCTATTAACTACAACAAAGCATTTATCATACAATACCCAGATGGTGGTACAATAATCTTACCATTTAAATGATCATAACAAAATTTATTTGACCTAAAAACTTTTCCGTATTCATGCACACTGTATTATTTTATAATACTACTTGACCAATCTTGTTACGTAGTTTCTTTAATTTTACTAATATTACAAATCTCCGGTTCATATAACATTTATTCACAGTCTTCAGGCTTGATCATTCCAATAACGTAATTATCCTTTTAGAAGAACATATTCATTTTCTTCTGCCCGTTATATTAAACTTTTATGGGGTATTAATTTATTTAAAATGACTGCTCATAATTCCTAAAAAAGAATTAATAAAAACAGTCGTCATCTGCCTGCCAACCCTATCTTTCATAACGTGTATATTATAACGTGGCATATTAATTATCCAAAATAGATCCCATAGCAACATAAAAGAGTGGGTGTTCATCGAAGCATTTTATGTCTTTATTATTCTTGTTATATTTATCATACATCCCTAAGTTGGTATAATATGTTTATAAGACCTTCTTATGGTTTATCGGGGCAAATCTATCGTAATTATTACTCTTTATCATGAAAACCTCATCAAATAATCCAATACCGATCTATGCATGTCCACTCCCATCCTGGTTTTATACTAAAGTGATAATACTGGTCGCTTTATTTTAAGTATTATGACTTTTCTCATACGTTTACCTGTCTACAATTGGGAAATTGTGTAGGGGATAATTCTCTACTCTTTAACATATATAATGTCCTAAACAGTATTCATAACATTAATAACCATCATGAGTCAAGTGTATAGTTGTAGGTACTCGAATTATATTATATTTTTCTTAACCTTTGACTTAGTAAAAGGCATAGGGGGATATGATGTAAGTTAAATTATCAGCGACAATGACGCGCACGGGTGAATACGGATCGTGAAACATATCAAACGTTTTTTATTGTCGACAATTTTCAATATTTACTGCCACAGATTCTTAATCATCGATTACTTATGAAAAGCAGTATCTATCATTTATGTGGGTTCTAGATTTCGGTCCAAAAAACGCTTACTTATGCATCTTCTTTGAATTGAAATACTATACAAGAATTTAAAAAGGTGTAGCCTCCTCATTGTGAATAATACCATATAATCCCTCAATAACCATGGTATTTACTCCAGTACAATATTTGATACATTCTTCGCTTAATAAGTCATTATACTTATTAAAGTCCACACTTTTATTTTGAGCAATCAATAGCTCTTCCATCATCTACATATACATATATCTGGTAAAGGCAACCTTCTTTACCGAATTATTATTATTGTCAATTATTTAACAAACTGGAAATTTCACTTTAAGTGGTTCCAGAATTGACATATCATTGATATACCTAATATCATCATTACTCAATACTAATTCCTAATTTAATTTTATTTGTTTTTTAAAATATTTTTATTTTTTTATTAGTAGTTTTTCTTAAAGCAT
>Ga0157615_1379531_pt1 | contig 12643 bp, 8 predicted proteins | sample GEODES144metaT_FD_106802 | JGI IMG/M metagenome (GOLD analysis project Ga0157615, IMG submission 106802) | Eutrophic lake water microbial communities from Lake Mendota, Wisconsin, USA - GEODES144 metaT (Metagenome Metatranscriptome) | ecosystem: Environmental > Aquatic > Freshwater > Lake ... | reverse complement strand
CTGACGAATATCCTGCGTTGTCACTGTAGGTTGCTGATTGTATAATTTCCACTCTGCCGCGCTGCTTTTTGCTGAAGCTTTCTTAGCTCCATCCGTCACGATCCAATGGCGATCCTCAGGACCTTCTTCTGCACTAATATGCCATTTGCCCGTCAAATAAAGTTTATATCCCGCATCGAAAAAATCATCGCTCCAAAGTCTCACGCCTTTATTCAGACCGCGAGACAAGCCATTGCCTACATTCACATTGTTCCATACGCCATGTTGGGAAGGATATAATCCGGTAAAAAAGGTAGCACGCGATGGGCAGCAGTGTGGGGATGGACCATACGTCTGCGTGAACGATACAGCATTCTTATAGAATACATCCAAATGTGGTGTGATCGCACGTGTGTAAGGAGGTGCCATGTCCCATCGCTGTTGATCGGTCATAAAGATCAGAATGTTCGGTTTGCTCGTCGTTGTCAACGCATGTTCTCCTTCCATTGTCTAAATTTATTATCTATATTCCATTATCTGCATCATACTTGGTGCGTTGTTCTTCCTCCGTTTTGGCATGGAGCGAAGGAACATGAGGGATCTCTCCCACATCTGTTGTCTGCATGCTCAGGTGCGCAGCTTGCAACCCTTCCGAAGTGGCCGTCAGGATGATCTCCCCGGCTTCCCCCGTCGATTGCACCAATACCTGGCACAACCCATGATACGCTTTACGCTTTGGTATCTTGTCATTCTCGTGGCTGAGCGGATTGCCATTCCCTGTCCCGATGATCGTCCCAGGTCCGCTTACAGAAAATTGAACAAGGTGATTTGCAAGCGGTGAAACCCGACCTGCAGCATCGGTAATCGCGACCTCCACCACACACACATCTTCACGATCCGCGTCCAGAGTTACCCTGGACGAAGACAGACGAATCGCTGTCGGTGCCGTGGTCGTCTCTACCGTCTGCTCCATCATCCATTGCCCATGCTTGTAACCACGCGCGGTAACCTTCCCTGGCGCATACGGCACTTTCCATTCGTTATGGCCATGCAGTGGCACATCTTGCACCCCAAGACTTTCTCCATTGAGAAACAGTTCAATCCGCTCCGCGTTGGAGTATGCCCACACATCGATGATCTCGCCCTCTCGACCTTGCCAATCCCAATGCGGGAGGAGATGCAAGACGTCGTCAGTCGTCCACTTCGCTTGGAAGTAATAGAAGAAGTCTTTGGCAAAACCACACAAATCCATCATGCCATAACGGGACACCACACTCGGCCAGTCATACGGAGATGTTTCCCCGCGGTAATCGAATCCGGTCCATACGAATAAACCCGCTACGAAAGGCCGCTCTGCCGCGACTTGCCATGTTTCTTGTGGTGTTCCACCCCATAATGGATACGCCTCACCGTAAGCGCTAGCGATACCTTCTCGCACGGGATTCGTCCAGATGGTTGATGTCTGCCAACGCTCTGCAATTACCAGTGGAATTTCACTTATTTCTTCCGCATACAAACCTCGAGTGGACATCGTGCCTGTATTTTCAGAGCCTGTGATCGGATGGTCAGGGTATTTCTTATGGAATATATCGTACGCTTCATAATTTCGTTTAATCATATAATTGAACCCATGAACATCGAGATGAAAGCCATGCTCTTCGTGGAAATCGGTTACTTTCTGCCAGTCGCCATTCATAGCATAAGTGCAACGGCGCGTAGGATCGAGTTCGTGTGCCCATTGTTGCATCCGCTTGAACAACTTCACGCCCGTGGCTGTCCCTTGGATCCGCATCTCTTCATTCCCAAGCGACCAGAGAACGACAGACGGATGATTGCGATCTCGCTGCATTAGGCTCGTTAACTGCTGTTTAAATTCAGGTGATGTACCTGGTAGTCGCACTTCATCCATCACCACCATCCCCAGTCGGTCACACAGATCGAGGATGTCCGGTGTCGGAGGGTTGTGGGACGTCCGATACGCGTTGCACCCCATCGCTTTCAAGCGACGAATGCGATACTCATTCACGGCGCGCGGAACAGCCACACCAACCCCCGCATGATCTTCGTGACAGCACACGCCTTTAAGTTTTACTGACTGTCCATTCAAGAAAAAGCCCTCATTGGCATCCCAAGAGAGCGTCCTGATACCGAACGTCGTCTCGTAGGTGTCGCTCACTTGCCCCTGGATCTTCAGGACTGTCCGCAGCTCATAGAGGTGCGGGCTCTCGATGGACCAAAGCAACGGATGATCGAACGCTGTGATCTGGTTTACTGTCATTGTAGTGTCGGCTTCGATGGTTTGCGTGGCGGTGACTTCACGCACCAACTGGCCGTTCGGATCATAAATTAAAGAACACAATTCGAATGTCACCGGCGTAATGTTGGCATTCGACACGGTGGTTTCGATCGTGATAAACGCTTCGGTTTGACCGTGTTGCTCGCTCACCTCGGACTTCACAAAGGTGCCCCATTGCGGCACATAAAGCGGATTCGTCTTAACGAGTCGCACATCCCGATAAATACCGCCGCCCTCATACCACCAACCCTCATGCTCATCTGCATTCACGCGCACCGCCACTGCATTCGGGCCACCGACATTCACCACATCAGTGATATCAAAAGAAAAGCTGCTGTAACCGCTCAGTTGGTTGCCGAGGTAAAAGCCATTCACCCACACGGAAGCATCTCGAAACACACCGTCAAACTCTAGACTGATTTGCTTTCCTTGATCTTCTTGTGGTAATTCGAATTCTTTGCGATACCAACCGATGCCGCGAACGAGCGATCCTGATGATGAAGGTGTATCCGGGGAGAATTGACCCCGCGTGATGACAAAATCATGGGGTACTTGCACCGTCTCCCAATGCGCATCGGGGTAACGAACCATGGCGATTCCGTTATTCCCGGCTTTCACCCACTGTGGATTTTTGAATCGCTGATGCACCGCGTTAAAATTCCGATCCTCGATGTCACCATCGTGAAATTTCCAATCAAAATTCATGTTAAGTACGCTTCGAACGTATTGGTTCAATTGCATGCGCCCTCCTGATTTTGGTCACTAAGAAACTACCCGTTTTCTATTTCTGTCTGTGCATCCGTATGCTGCACGATCAACGTCAAGTGGACCCACTTGCCCCGCAATCATCTCGATAACCCCATGATTGAGTCGCAGTCCGTAGGATTGATGAATATCTTTATTCTCATGGCCGGACATGATGGTGAAGATATCGCCAACGACATAGACTCCAGCATCGCCAGAAAATGGTTTCTTGTAATATGTATTGAACGTTGAAGGGACCGTCTCTACCTCCTGCAAATCTGCAAGGTTAAGAACCTTCTTATCTTCTAATTTTTTCACGCCATTGGATTACTCTCGCTGTTTTAATTGTTGTTGGACGATTTTTACAGTTTGTTCTGACATATACTGCAACCCTTGTTTGTTAAAATGTACGTTCACAGGTAATTGATATTCAGTCAGTTTCGGTAACATCAATGAATAAAAATCGTTAATGATCACATTGTGTTTATTCATAATCTCAATTGCAACTTTGTTATAGTTGATCGAATCTTCCGGTATACGGCTTGGGATAACGCCGTCTGGAAAAGGCGTGGTGGTCGCAAAAATTAAGATGGCGCCTGTCTTTTTCAAACGTTCCACAATTTTCTCTATGTTGACTTTATATTGTTCAAGCGATGTATAAGCCGGCTGTGTCGGATCGTTCGAGTTCACACCCATGCCTGGTGTTAATCGTTTGAAGTCGTGTAAGCCAAAGTTAAAATGAATGACATCCCACTGGGTTTCTCCAAGCCATCGATCCAATTTGGTAAGACCAACGCCGCTATCCCCAGAGTTCTCGGGACTTCCATCCGCTTTGACCGAACGATATACATTCACTTGACCTTGCAGAGCTTCTTTCACGAATGGCGTGTAGCCTATTGAGATCGAGTCGCCCAAAATCAACAAGTTTGGTAATTCTTCTTGTGCCGTTGTTCCCCAATCATTCATGTGCGCTTGTTCCTCCGTGGAACCGGGCTCAATGTTGATCAGTCTTAGAAGGGTCTGTGAAATTTGCTCTGCTAGAATGTCTGATCCTTCTGTCGTGTAATGGACACCATTCTTGTACTTCGCTTCATCCGTTGCCATTCGTTCATTGACAGTGCGATGAAGGTCGTTAATCAAGATGCCGTGTTTTTGCATTATTTTCTTGGCAACTTCGTTATACTTCAGCTCATCTCCCAAGACGGACCATTTGGTTTTGGGGTGTGTTGGGGTTGTCATTGCCCATATCAATGTGGCTTTTGTCTTTTTTAATTCGGTGACCAGTTTCTCGAGTTCAATCTCGTACCGATCTATTGGCACAGCTTGTGTTCCTTGCATGGATGTGGATAAATCACCTTTGTCGTCAATGTACTTCAGGGCATGTAATCCCCAATTGAAATGGATAACGTCGAACGGTTTGCCGTTCTCCGCTTCCTTGTTCAGGACATTGGCACGCACAATCGCAGCCCAATCGATCATCGATGTGAAAGCTGTATTTCCGTGAATCACGTTCGCTTTCCCCAACATTCGATTCATCACGTGCATTTTGTATCCGCCTGAGATGGAATCGCCTAATATGAGGACATTCGGCAACTCCGCTTTGTAGGTTCGAATGAGAACTTCGCGAATTTTACCCGCGGTCACTTCGCCCAACATCTGGTACCCGATCGCATTCATTTCTGCTTTACCCTCAAGGAGCATATCTAATTTTCGGATCGATGCATATTCCCATAGATCGTTCGTGGTTACGTCGAGGGCTGTCAATTCCGCGGTCAACATTTCATTAGTGTTATACAATCGTTCACCATTCACAACATAATCCTCAACCCCCTCTTGGATCGGCGTGGTCGTCGCCCAGACCAAATGGGTAGAAACACTTTGGAGCGATTTCAACGCACTCACAATCAGTTCGTTATATTCCTGTAAAGGAATGATTGCTTCCCCATCAGAACCTGCTCTTAAAGCATCAAGGCCATAATTGAATTGAATCAGGTCCCATTGTGCCCTTCGTTCACGAATTTGAGCAAGCAGCGCATCGAGATCACGATCCCACCCTTTAGGAATCTCGATAAATTCAACCAACACGTTGTCGCCCAACAGCTTTCGCACTTCGTCGACGTAACCTGCTGTAATCAAATCTCCGATCAATAACACATGGTATACACCCTGGTCATCTGCTGGATATGCCCATTCCACAATAGTTCCTCCCTGCTCATTCTTCGTTGCTGGATTGCAGCCGGATAAGATAAACATCACAAGACAAACAACAAAGACGATACACAACTTTGGATTAAGTTTTGTATACATTAGAATTTTTCCTCCGATCCATGGATCGACGCATTGGTATGTAGAGACAAAGAACGGTTGATCCGGTTGTTCTTCGACAAAATTCATGGCTTCGGTGAACCAAATATCAGTACAGTACCCTTCATGTATTTAGGTCTCCATAACCTTGATCATCGGCGATCAGTTTAAGCATTTGCCAAGTCAATGACTTCAAGAATACATGTCACAACTTGCGTCGCCAAAACCGCGGAACCTTCCTGATGAAAATGTACATTCACAGGCATCTGCACCGCATCCAATTTATCAATTACCATCGTATATAAATCGTTAATGTGAATGTGATGTCTCGCCATAACCCCCAGCGCTGCCTCGTTGTATTTCACAGCATCGGCCGGAATGCGAGACGGTGTCACACCTTCGGGGTAAGGCGTTGTCGTAGCGAAAATAAGGGTTGCACCCGTCTGTTTCAAGCGCACCACGATTTTGTCCAAATTTGCAGTGTATTGTTCCAATGAATTGTATGTTGGTTGTGTTGGGTCATTGGAATGGACACCCATCCCCGGGGTGATCCGCTTCAGATCATGCAAACCAAAATTAAAGTGGATCACATCCCAACGGGTGTCGCCAAGCCATCGATCCATGTGCTCTACGCCCATACCGCTATCACCGCAATTTTCCGGACTTCCATCAGGTTTTAGGGGCCTCACTACATGGGCCTTGCCTGCCAATAGTTTTTGCACGTGCGGTGTGTATCCAATAGAAATCGAATCCCCTAAGATCAATACATGTTTTCGTCCGCCCGAAGATGTTGCAGCCCAGTTGTATTCGTTAGCTTCCTCCTCGAAGGAACCTTGCTCAATCACAGATGTCATATCCTATTCGCTCCTTAGTGTAGAACGATGATGTCGTAATCGTTAGTCGTTATTTGTTATGCAATATGAGTTCCACTGACTGTAAACCTGGCGAAGCCATGGATACCTTGATTTCGCCTTGACGCGGACTGTTCTTGATCACTGCAAGACCCAAGCCATGGAATGCACAAACATGATTCGCTTGGAATGGCTCTGGACTCGCGGGATTCCCATTATCTACACCCGCTAACAACCCTTCACCTTCAACCGTGATCGTGATGCGATGATTGGCCGTAGGAACGATGTTGCCATGGATATCTTCGACTTGAACCGTTATATAGGCAAGATCTTGTGTGTTGGCATCAATCTCATGCCGATCCGCATAAAGTTTGATCTGATAAGGTTCCGAGGTCGTATGCACTTCCTTGTGCTGTCTCACTTGACCATTCTTATAACCGACGGCCTTCAATGTGCCTGATTGATAGGGAACTAACCATTCATAATGGTAGAAACGATTGTCTTTGCGATCTTGATAACCCAGCGAGACGCCATTGAGGAACAATTCCACCCCATCATCGTTGCTGAAGCACCACACGGGGATCAACTCCCCTTCTCGGCCTTGCCAATTCCAATGCGGCAACAGATGCAAGCAAGGGGACTCACTCCAGAGGCTCTGGTACAAATAATATGAATCTTTCGGGAAACCTGCCAAATCGATTATGCCAAAATAGGAGCTGCGGGAAGGCCAACCATACGGTGTCGGTTCACCAATGTAATCATATCCCGTCCATATAAATAAGCCGCTCACGTGATCAAGCGCATCTGTAATCGCCCAAGAATATTGGGCTTGAATGTATCGCTCACAAGCATTGGATGCTGACATATCGCCTACGCCCAAGCCTTGAATTAATTGAGTAGCATCAGCACTTACGGGCAATGTATGCCTATTGTTGCGAGCATCTTGAATAAAACTCTCATACTCGCCTCTGGCCACGAATGGCACACCCGAACGGTTCTCGCTTCCGAGAATCACGCGGTTTGGATAATTGAGATGATCCTCAATATACATTCGCTCATGATAGTTGTACCCCGCCACATCTACGATATCCGGTGTCCCATGTTTATCTGCTTTGGCTAAATTGTTCATGGCAAGTGTCGTCGGACGGGTAGGATCCGCTTGACGAACGAAATCTCTAAGCATTTTGGCAATTTCTGCACCACTTGCTTCATGTACATCCATGATTTCATTGCCAATGCTCCAAAGGATGACACTCGGATGATTGCGATCACGTTCGACCATCGCTGTAATATCCCGTTCAGCCCATTCGTCAAAATATTGATAATACGCAAAGATCGGTTGGCGAGTCACACTCTTCATCCCGTCTTTGGTGAACACGCGTGGGGCTTTACCGATTCGCCATTCATCGAACGCTTCAACCATCACCAGCATGCCCATCTGATCGCATAGATCCAAAAACTCCGGTGACGGTGGGTTATGACTTGTCCGGATCGCATTGCAACCCATCGCCTGCAATGTCTCAATTTGTCTTTCCCATGTGCGTCTGAGGCAAGCGGCACCCAAACTACCGCCATCATGGTGGAGGCAAACCCCTTTGATTTTGATGTTCTTACCGTTGAGGAAAAAGCCGCGGTTCGAATCAAATACCGCTTCCCTAATACCTACCGTTGTCTTAAGCACATCACTGCAGTGATCCCCATCCATAATGACGGACTCCACTGTATATAAATAAGGGGATTCCAATGACCATAATTGCGGATGCGTCACCGTGACCTCTTGATTACAACGTTGTGTCTCGCTAGGCTTCCACTCCATTGGGGTCATGGCCTCCCCAACCATCTCGCCGTTGGCATTGCGAATACGTGTAAGGATCGTGCCCGTCTTGTGCAACTTGCTATCGTTCTTAACATCTGTTCGGATGTGAACGACCGCATGTGTTGCTGAAACCTGCGGCGTCGTCACGAATGTGCCCCATTGCGGAACATACAGAGGTGATGTGATCACCAGACGCACGGGACGATAAATACCCGAACCTGAATACCAGCGTGAACCCGGTTGAATGGAATTATCGACACGCACAGCAAGGATGTTTTCTTCTCCGGCTTTATTGAGGTAAGGCGTTAGATCGTATTCAAAACTCGTGTACCCATAGACGTAGTTGCCCAGGTGATGCCCATTGATCCACACATCGCTGTTCATATAAATACCGTCAAATTGGATAAATACGTTCTGATTTGACGCATCCATCGGCAACACGAACCGTTTGCGATACCAACCAATACCCCCTGGCGCATATCCGCCGCGCGGTCCACTCGGCTGATTTTCTTCGAATGGCCCTTCAATACTCCAATCGTGCGGAAGAACAACATCTGTCCAATCCGAATCTGTGAAGGACGGCTTTTGTGCTCCGTGATGATCACCTTTAGCAAAAACCCAATCTGTGTTGAAAGACATAATACTGCGCGGACTTGTTGATAGTTGCATGTTCGTAAATCTCCCTATGTAAATACTTGATTTTTCTGATTTTTTTTAAACACATTGACAGTCTGAGCATTCCTAGACTGACTATAGTTTTTAGGCGTTACTCCATATTGCTTCTTGAACAATCGACTAAAGTAGTTGGCATCCAGCCCTGTCATGAGCGCAATATCCGTCACATTCCAATGCGGCCGCTCTATGAGCATCTTCGAAGCAAACTCAATTTTAATTTTACGGAATACTTGTTGAATGGTCATGCCCTCAGATTTCACAAATAACCGATTTAAGTGCCGCTCAGAGTAACCGAAGGATTGCGCCAGTTCCTCTGTCGATATGGTTTCTGAAACATGCTCTTTAAGGAAAGTCTTCACTTGTTCCACAATCTGCGCTGAAGTGAACACCGGCAATTTCTTCTGCGACGTTAATTGCTTCTTTATTTCAATAAACAAGGTGTAAAGCTGTTTTGAAGCCTCCCAAGGTGCTTCTTCCTGATCCACTTGTAAATTCCACAAAGATTCGAACATTGGATTCAATCGCTCGGGGGAGGGAATATGGAAGGGGTTCTCAATATCAAAACCGAATACATCCCACAAAGAAGGATGATTAAAGAAGGCAGCGAACGTAACAACCCACGGATCCGATTCAATGGCGTAATATTCGTGCGGTGTTGAGTCCCGAATAATTAAGACCTCACCCGGACGGAGTGTTACTTTCTTGTTTTTGTTAATAATGAAAATACCGTTTCCTTGTTGCCCAAGAAAAATTTGCGAGAACAACGGACCCTTCGGTCTGTAATTGTAGCGTTGAACGTGACAACCGACGGATAATAAACCCATGGGAACGTCAACAGCGGTTTGAAAATGAAATAGCTTAAACGGTAACTCCATACCATTCACATCCGACAAGTGATCTCAGCGATCCTTACGACAAAATCCATCCCATACGGATAGCCGGTTGCTTTGAACGTAAGCTTCTTTTCTGCCAGATCTTGCTGGAATTCCAGTTCCTCTCCGTTATCCAACCATCGTACCGAATCCACTTGTTGCGTAACCCCTACGAACGTCTTTGGGCCAATCCCGCCCGCCATGATCGTAACATCTTCGTGGCCTCGTATACGCAGATGATAGATGAACGCATAAAACTTCCCATCATCTGTCTTCAGCATGAAATGTCTGCCATCACACGTAATATCCGTTGGTTTTCCACTGTAGAATGGCTCCCCGTGGATCTTCATCCACCGGCCGATCATCTCTAGATTGGCCGCATCGAGCTTGGGAAATCCGCCCTGCGCGGTAGGACCTACATTCAATAGGTAGTTAGCGCCTACTTTGCGACAATCACAGAGCCGCTCGATCAAATCCGTGACGGATTTATAATGAAAGTCCGCACGCCCGTAACCCCAGTGGTTACTCATCGTGTCGCACATCTCCGCAGCGACGTATTTAGGCATACCTTCTCGGTTCATCGATTTCGGATTCGATCGTTCGTAGGTCACGCTATCGATTTCGGGGTGTCCGATCACGCCGCCTTGACGTACACCTGTATTATTGATAATGATGGCTTCCGGTTGGTACCTCCGGATCATCCCGTACAATTCATCTTCTTTCCAATCGGCATCCGGCTTGTTCCAATTGCCGTCAAACCAGAATCCGCCAATCTCCCCATAATGTTTGCAGAGGATTTCGACCGATGCGCGTAGGTAGTCTAAATAACGGTCGAAGTTTTTGTGGTAATCGGGATGATGCCAATCTTTCGTCGTGTGGTAGAAGAACGGTGTTAAACCCTCGGCACGGCACGCTCCCACAAATTCAGCGATAAGATCGCGTTTGGCCGGGCTGTGCATCACATCGAATGTGCTTAGGCCTCTCGTGTCATACAACGAAAACCCTTCGTGGTGTCTTGCGGTTAACACGATGTACTTCATACCGGCTTCTTTGGCAGAGCGCGCGATGAACTTCGCATCGAAGTCTTCTGCCGTAAACGTGTGGATCAACTGTTCATATTCCGGCATCGGAATTTTTGCAATAAATTGTGCCCATTCTCCTTGCCCCAACTGCGAATACAATCCCCAGTGAATAAACATGCCAAACCCTTTACGTTCAAAGGCTTTCACGCGTTCTGATGGTATGGGTAGTGCCATTCTCGCATCTCCTCTATTCTACATACTCTTCATTACATTCTGAGAAAAGAATCGGGATAAAGAATTCGTATCCTCTTTATCCCGAACTCCATTCTATTATTTTTTCGCTGCATTTATACTGGAATTTATTTTTTCATGTGCTTCGCGCAATGCCGTAGTCAAGTCCTTCTTACCTGTTACGTAAGGCGTATAGGCAAGACTCATGAAATTTGCGCCTACTAGAGCAAATTGGTTCTCGTAATTGCTTACAGCTGGCGTGGGTGCGGTTCCCGCCTTTTCGAGGACGTCAATATTCTTGTTTAACATCAGCGGTTTGTTATTCCCATCAAGCACCTTCGAACCGAATTGTTTGAGAATTTTCACATTGTTCAATACCGGGATTCTGCCACGATCCGAAAACTCAGCTTGGAGATATCGGGTTGTAGACATAAATCCGACCACATCGGCTGCCGCTTCCTTGTTGCTGCTTAGTGAAGAAACGAAGGCTGCGTGAAAGTCAATTTGTGTATGCGCATTCGGACGATCAGGGAACACTGGGGCGAGTGCCATATCCCAATTCACTTTGGAAGTTGGAATGGTTCTTACAAAGTTCCCCATAAAATCAATATACATGGCCAAACTTTTGTCTGTATGGAAAGCCGTCCGCGCTTGATTCTGGGACATATAAATCATTCCAGGCGTGCTGAAAATCTCCTGATGCAACTTTAATACTCTAGGGTAGCTAGGATCACTGACTAGCAGTGACTCATCCGTTGTAGCATTCAAGAAATTCGTCGACAGCTGCCTCAGTTGGTTAGCCGGATGGAGCGGGTGGAAACCATAAATCTGAGTACCGCCAACATTACGGGTAAGACGCTTACCCAATGCGACCGCTTCGTCATAAGTCAACCCATCCTTAGGGTATTCCACACCCAACCGATCAAAGATGTCTTTGTTGTAGAACAACGCTTGAATATTACGGTATAAAGGAAGTCCAACAATTTCACCTTTTTTGAAAGCTTTCAAATAGTCATAAATACCTTTTTCCAGTGTAGAGATATCAATGTTCCGTTTCTTTATCAGATCAGTCATGTCTTCAATAACACCTAATTGATTAAGCCCTTGATAATTAAAGATCGCTGAAAAGATAATATCTACTTTTTCTCCCGCAGCTATCATGTTCTGTATATCAAGCACTACATTTGTTGATACTTTCCGTTCAAGTGTAATATGATCATATTTGGCTTTCACGTATGGCGCGATCAACTCGTTAAATTCTTTGTCTGTAAACAAATTATCGATGACTTTTAAAGTAACCGGCTTTACATCTGTCTTCGTTGCGCTCGCTGTTGTCCCTTTGTTGTTCTGGGTTGCAGCGGCTTTCTGAGCCGCTTTCTGTGCTGCCAGTCTCTCAGCTGCGAATTTCTCTGCTGCGATCTTCTCCGCAGCCGCTTTCTGAGCTTCCGCTTTCGCTAGCGCATCAGCTATAGCCTTGGCTTCTGCTTCTTTCTCCGCTAACAATTTTTCAGCGGCAGCTTTCTCTTCAGCCGTCCCCGCTTCTGCTAACAACTTTTCCGCTTCCGCTTTCTCTGCGGCGGCTTTCTCCGCATCAAGCCTTGCCTGTTCTTCTGCAGCCTGTGCAGCATCTAATTCTTGAGCCGCTTGATCCGCAGCATTTTCTTCCGTCGATTGCGTTTGCATCGGTGTTTCCGCAGGAGCAGTCGCTTCCGTTGTTTCTGTTCCTTCTTGCGTGGTATCCGTAGACTCTGAACTCGATGAACATCCAGCAGCAACGAGAGCGATGACTAAGAACCACACTAGCAATGCCTTCTTCATTCCAAACCCTCCTGTGATGTGTAATTTAAGCGCTT
>Ga0157615_1410967_pt1 | contig 13563 bp, 1 predicted proteins | sample GEODES144metaT_FD_106802 | JGI IMG/M metagenome (GOLD analysis project Ga0157615, IMG submission 106802) | Eutrophic lake water microbial communities from Lake Mendota, Wisconsin, USA - GEODES144 metaT (Metagenome Metatranscriptome) | ecosystem: Environmental > Aquatic > Freshwater > Lake ... | reverse complement strand
TTATGATTCATTGAACTTTCGAAGTTTCTGGGAGAACAAATAAAAAAATCTAAGATTGCCACTTATCCTCATCGCTTTTGGGAGGATGGACTGGGAGAGCGTCCTGGTGCAGGTTCTGGAACCTTGGCCGCCGTCGAAGGGCGGTTTCCGTCCTTGGCATGCACTGCTTTTCCCACGGCGGTCGCGGCGTGAGAAATCGTACTGGGTTTGGCATGCTGCGGAGGAAGCCCACTGTGCTCCTCTGAAGGAGGAACCAGTGCCTTGGGTCTTGAGGGATCCTTTAGTTTGCGTTCATGAGCAAAAAATCGTTGCGAAAAGAGGTCCGCAAACTCCACGTTCTTCAAAACATGTCCAGGATTCGCAAACACATTACCAAGACTGTTGACTTCATAAATCGCACCGAGCTTGCCACCCAGGCCTGAGTCGTCCCAGAGTTGTTTAGCTGATGGTGGGGGCATGGGGACTGTCCAGGCCTTAGGCACACAGCGCACGAGGTCTTGGTCAGGCTCCTCAGGGGTGGTGGTACAAACCATTCCCAAAACCACAAAATCGCTGGTGGGAGGAACGGGTTTCCAGCAGTATAAAGGTGTCTCAGTACGAATCGTGGACCACACCAGAGAATATTTCTTCGGGAAAGGAAAGTACGTAGCGAGCACAGTATCCAAATGATTTGAGGATTGTAACATATTGACACTCTCATCCGTGATTTCAAGATAGCATCGATTATTCTTCTTATCCTTCAGAGGATCTTGGAAAGAGTTATCAGCGAAAAAACCAAGACAGATGTTTTGTTTATTTCTCTTCTTAAACAAGCCGCGATCAACTTCTGGAGCCCATATAGTTAATTCTGAACGTGCAGTAGAACCTTCACTAGACCAGACTTCAACAAATTTTTCGACCTTTTTGACTTTACATTTGAACTTAGCCAAGACGCTATCAGGCACCGACACTTCTTTATACTCTGCATACTCCTTAGTATGAGCGTAAGACAACTCCTTGATATTGCGAGGCTCAATAAGCAAGTTGGCCAAAGCCTCTTTCGCATCTTCATTGTCGTCAACGAAGTCCTGTTCATCTTCGGCTTTGAAGGTCAAACAGAAGTCGACGTAGTCGATCGTACCATTGTTCTTCTTGTCGACACTACGCACAATATTGTAAATGTCGTCCGAAGTAAGCTCCATTCCCAGCCATGTGAGACCTCCGTACAACTCACTGCAAGAAAGCTGACCGTTTCGATCGTAATCGAAGGCTCTAAATGCATCCAAGGCAAGCATACCCTTCTTGCGGAATAAAAGACGAGCCCGAGCAACCAGCGCGCGGAATTCGAGCAAACTGAATTGGTCCTCCATTTGGAACACTCGCGCCACAGGAGCGTCTCGTACTTCACGCTGCGCACGACGTCTGCAGCTGCGAATCTCGAGGAACCAGTCCCTACGCGCTTTGCATTCTTTCGATTCAAGCGACCGTATCACAAGGTTTACTTGTCGGGGGTCATAGGTGTGCTCGGAATTGATAAATCGGAAGTTCGATTCAGTAACAGTTTGTTGATAATCAAGAGAGCTCGCATAGCCAAGGCTGCTATCCAGCAAAATACCATCGTGACGAAGTGCTATAGCGGCCCTTGACCCATCGAGTAGGGGCCGGTCGAGACGCGCATGCATAATACCACGGAGATGCTCGGCTTCCAAGAGCGTCACAGCGATCCAATATCGCCCATTTTGCAGCTGGGCAAAGGTCTCATGCTCCATCATATGTTTCATATCTGCGAAAGTGCTGAGAGCACCGAAGCCAGCTTGTTGCTCACTGCCCACATCGAGGGCGTTGAGCACTTCCTTCATACCTAGCTCGGAGATCGAGCCCTTACCTTCGATATCAAACAAGCTATAGCATCGTTGAAGCTTGACATTTTGCTTATCGGTAAGTGTTTTCAGAGCAACTGCGTTTGTCTCACCGGCCTCATTTCGCTCCACGGTCTTGACTTTCACTTGTTCCGTATCAGGAATCCATTCGAGGATGATGTTAACGTTTTTCAAGCGACGATAAGCAGTGTTCCTAAATGCGGGGTCGTAGTAGTTATTGGAAACCAACATGTATGACGGAAAGGGAAGACTTGGCAAAGGCTTTTTAGCAGATCCAGAATAAGTGATAAAATCGCTGGCCGGGTAAAATTGAGATGCACATGCCTCAGGCGTAAGCCCAAGTTTAGCCACTCTCCAGCTGCGATGCCCTTCATCCTTTCGACTGAAGCTCTTACGAATGACTGTCTCTTCAGCATCGTCCTCAGGCTCAATCTCCATCTCGTGCTGCTCTTGTTCTTGTTCCTGCTCTTGTTCCTCCTCCTGCTCTTGCACCTGCTCCGAATTGAAAGCCTTGTCCTTGTTAGCATCGACTCCATCGATAGTCTTGCTCTTGACTTCATTTGACCGCGAGGCCTGAGTTGCACGTGCAATAATTTCTTCAGCAATAGCTTTCTTTTCGGCCTCGACAAGAAATATAGCATTTTGTTCGCACAGAGTTGTAAGTTTGGCTCCAAAGCCTTCCTCCTTGGGAATGGAATTTTCCACGGCCCAGTCCAAGCGATTGCGAAAAACGTCCACACAGCGATTGACATATTCGAGTTCTGATTTGAATTCCTTTTGCTCGGCGGTTTCAGGTTGCACTTTGCCATCTGGCCCTGTCAGTAGAGGAGGAGGTTGTGTTCCCACAATTTGATGATAGCTAAGGAGCTTAGAAAAGGCCTTTTTAACCCATATGTTTTGTAGTTGCTGATCGCATAACATATTGAATTGGATATGTTCAGACTTCATCGAATTAATCACTAACCAGGCGTTGATATCTCTTAGCATGGTTGCAGGGTTCATGACGCCTTTCGCTTCGCCTCTGCCCGCAGCAGTATGAGAGATAATAAGCTCCTCAATTTCAGGAATGACGTAGTTGTGGATCCGCTGACCTTTGCCAATCCCACGCATACGATAGGCACCTTGAGCATAGTCGCGAAAAGTCATATCCTTGCCCAGGGTGATAACTGCAACAGCGTTCAACACCTGGGGAATGTCCATACCTGTTGTGTGCACTTGGTCAAAGAAGGTAAAACGTTCGCCCTTGGAGATACCGCTCATATCACTGAGCTTCATAACACGCATCGTGGCTTTGACTAAAATACGTTTTCGATCGAATTCGTCCAAAAATACAACTCCTTTGTGAGGAATGCCCGCAGAGATAAGAAACCGTGCTACTTGCTCGTTGGTTAGTCCCGTTACCAAAGCACCAGTGTCGATCAGGGCATGGTATGGAGGATTTGCGGTGGCAATTGTGCGCAAAATGCTCTCCACCGACCAGTTCGAAGGCATGACCTCGAATGAACATATACGCTCATGTGTTAACACAGAAAGCATTTGCCCGTCTGAGCCCTCTTCATAATGACAAGATCCCAGCTCAAGAGGTAACAAATCACTAGGGGTTCCGGAGAAGCCAATGCGTCGAGAAAACATCATATCACCTCCGAGAGCTTGTCCATTCGCACAAAGCTTCAGTCCTTGATGTTCACAAGTCTTAGGGAAAACGTAGTTGTTCAACCAATATTCAACTAAATTGGGGAGTTTATGCAGCAAAGTATACAATACATCCACCACCACGGGGTCGGTCAAATCCACCAAATGAAGAGGCCAGAGATCCCATACATCGGTTACAAGAGAATGCTCAACGATTCTAGCTAAGCAAGCCTCCGCGGACGGTTTCAGTTTACGGTTTTGTTTTGCCAGCCAGCGCTCCTCTTTCACTTGTTTACGATTTCTGTGCGAGTTAACAGCACCAGCACGGTCCCAGCCACGTACTCTGCCACCCGCAAAACGAATCCATTGTGCCCACAGAATACACTTTGAACGGGTAAAGTATGGTCCACCTTCATCCTCTTCCATGCGCACGATCATATCCCTTAATAAGATTTTGAAATCACGCAGGCGGACACCTTCATAGCGGTAACCAAGGCACGTAAGCCCTATTACAACATCTGGATGAGCGAACTCGCTTGACGCAGATGGAACGTCTTTGCCAACAAATGGCACTGCCAAGTAGATACGTGATAAAGGACTCTTGATACCGGTTTGCTTGACAATGAAATGCAAACCATCCTCCTTAAATCCCATTCGCTCGAGGTCGTGAGCGGCCAACAAGCCAAAAGATACTCGATCGATTTTGCCCAAAACGAAAGGTAAAAAGGAAGTCAGCCAGCTATGAGAGAGATTCAGCATTTTAATAAATGGTCCAGTAAGCCTAGAATTAACAACGTTTGCAGCTTCTGCGGAACCTGTACCTCCTTCCATTAAGTAGGACATGAGTATTGAGTCAGGAATGCCTTTGATGCCCTTGGAAGATAACCAAACCAGCATCCACTGACAGAGAAGGGGAAGCATTGCCTGGTCGTAATATTTTTTATTCAATAGCACGAGATGAGGTGTGCTTTGCAAAAAGCGCTTCTTGAAACCTGCGACCATAGTCAACTTCAAGCTGTCCAAGATTGCCCGAGCTTGGCGACTCTCTTCGAACGGAACAGTCATGTGTCCAGTAAACGGGTAAAGAATTCCGTCAAGTAAAAACCATGGAATCTGCCAGCGCAAGCCTCTCCCAACTTGACCCTTCGTAAAGTCCAGCGGCTCCTTCGTTCCGAGTGGCCAGTTCAGCTCGGATTTTAGCGGATGCAAGATCCAGTCAACTTCGTCCAAAATCAAGGCACCAGAACGAAGGAGATCCAATACACGCCCAACTTCATAAGCCTCACGACGGTAACCTGCGATTTTCTTTTTTTCTATTTGCTCGAGAGCTTCAGGTTGCTTGATTATGGCACCCTTCGCTTTCCTCTTCGTCTTGTTAAGACCAAATACTGAGCCCAAAGAGCGTGCAAAAGCAGAAAAGCCTGACTCTTTAGCACGCTTAATGGATTCAGGAGTATCAATCATATGAAGAAGCTCGAGGAATTTCAATGCAAAAGATTTAATTGCAGTTGGAGTTGATACTAGAATAGCACGTCGCGATTGTGCCAAAGTAAACTTGCGGAAGATTTGATCATCGCAAGTCGAAGTACGAGAAAAATTAAAAGTGTAAACAGGCTTCATAACAATAGCAGTAAAACGTTCGCGCATAACGGTTAGAGAAAAATCCAATAATGCACCCGGAACCACTTGTGTTACTAAAGTTTTGCCATCTGTCAATAAGAGGGCAAGTAAGGGTCCAACTACTGTGGTTTTACCAGCACCCATAATCATTTGGTGGCAAATGCTTTCCCCGCGGGCAATAGTACCTAAAAACTTGGTAACCAATGTAATCTGTGATTTACGAAGTTGAAGATTGTAAGCATATTCAAAAACGAGATAACGAGGATCATAATTCACAGATACACCGTCAGCAGCTTTGGTAACGAAGTGTCTTTGAGTCGTTAGTTCAGAGGCAAGAGAATCTGCAGTCAGCATAATTTCATTGCAAAGAACGGTGGAATCATTGCCTGTCGATTGGAGCTCGCCACCATTATCAGATGCAGCCACAACCCCAGGAACGGAAGAGCTTGGTTGAGCACCGACTTTCTCAATCAGTCCTAAGAGTTCTCGCGCAAGAAGCATAGCACGTTGCACTTGGCCAAGTCGAACAACATTCGCCATCATGTTAGCACTTATCGAGTAAAACTTGGCTAGAGCGGGAGTTACAAACGGGTTAAGTTGCTCAAAATGACGGTCCGCATTGGAAGAGAGAAGAAGCGCGGACAAAAACTCGATGTCAAGAGGAGTCTCGACTCCAGCCTGCTGTCCAAGAGTAAAAGATAAACGAGCCCGGGACTCGACTGCATTCAAATTTTTGAATGAAACATCGTTTGCGATGGAGTACATTAGACTAACGCCCTGACGAACAGCTGCCTCATCTTTAAACTTCAATAAAGTAAGGTCAGAGAGCAGGACATACATCTTTTGGATAATAGCCTGGCAAAACTCCCCATTTTGATCGTTCTCGGCAATAAGGGCACGTACTTCAGCTTCGGTGAGACCAAGCATCTGAGGAGTTTTCGATTCATTCGACGAGACTGCGTAATAGGCGCAGTCCTTGTTCAGGCGGTCGATCATGGACTGCGCAATATGAGATCTAGAGTAAGGGTGATGCGTCACATCGAAGGGGATGTCTGGAGACAAGGGCTCCATACCCCTGTCCGTGCGGGTTAACGATTTTACAAATCGTTGCAAACCTATCAAAGCGAGAGGGAAAGAAGCAAAACATTTGATAGTGTTCTGGGTAACAGTGTGACCAGGAGGTGTTTTGTCGTTCTCCGGATCAATAACAGCCAACGTGCGAGAAGCGCACGTAAACTCGGTAACGCGGGCACTCGCCCAGCCTCGCGGAGTTTGATCCATTGGAGTAACAACTACTGTGTTGTCAATAGCAGGACCATCACCCATATTCTCAGGATTAAATTTAAGAGTTGCAGCTTTCGCCACTAAAAAGGCTTGCAAAGATTTTATAAGGATGGAAAACGGTGTGGTCATGCCAGCAAACATGGTGGCAAATTTGATCTTTCGTTTATCCTCGTAAAGAGGGAGCTCGGGGTCTTCCAACAGCTGGTAATTCATTATCAATGTGCGCAACAGAGACATCAACAAGTTCTTGGTCAGGCGCTCGTCGGGAGGTAAAAATCGAACCATAAGAGAGGCCAATGTATGACCATTGTCATTCGGTAAGATGCAAAATTGGTAACCGTTCGTCATAATTTCGTAAAAGAATATAAAACCAAGATTGTCGGCCCCACCACTAAGCCTGAGACCATTTCGGAGCCATGAGTTCATTTCCTCGATTGCATCCACGCCCTGCTTACCTTCAGGCTGGCGGTAAGTAGTTCGCATTAACGCTTCCGACAAACCTCCTTTAACATCTTGCGCCCAGGTTTTATCCACGATAGAATCGTGCGCAGTAAATTTCGGTACAGTCGGTAACACTAGTTTGCAAGATTCTTTGCGTTCAACCAATGCCTTGACATGTTTCTTGCGATTGGCTAGATCGGTAGACAGTCCAGACAATGAATTCAAAATGTGCAACTCTTCCTCATGTGACAATCGGCACCCAGAAGAAATATGAGAAAGCTTCTTCAAGTACATAGAAAGCTCTACAGCGTTATCCCATGGGCACCTCATATATGTACACTCTGTGACCATACTCAATCTTAGCCGGCAAGCATGCGCATTGGGATCGCAATCCGCTTTAAACTCACCTAAAAGGCCCCAAATTTGTTGTTCTTCATCTGTCAATGGTACGTCGGTAACACAAGCCGCGGTCAATTTGAAAACAGCATCGTATTGGCGATTGATCCAGCGAATTACTAAAAGATATAGTGCCGATACAACAGTGGGCAAAAACAAGAATGCACCAGAGGCATGAACAGGATAGACATAGTGTCGCCGGTCGATAGGCAAGTTCTGTAGCCACATTTTGTCAGTGCGATCCAGCAACAGCTGACTGAAAAATTGCTCTGTAGCCACGTAGGGTCGTGAAGGTTTGGATGTGGCAGGAATAATAACCTGCTGCTCCCCGTGCTCGTTCTCGAGGACCACTGCGTGCGGAATATCTCGGTATAAAGTCTGAGTGAATTGACTTCTTGAATTAGATACATAAAACCCAGCATGGCTAGCAGAATAAAAGCGCGTCACAGAAATGTTATCCGGTCGGTGGTTGATGAATCGCTTTACAGTCATAGTCTTGGCGACCAAAGTGATGCCAACACGAGGAATCTCAATAATGTCGATAGTAACAGGTTGCACAGGTACATGCTTCGTCGGACGATTATCGTCAACTTGAACTGAAGCAGTAGGATCAAAGTCTGGAGCAACTCGTGTGGGTGTGTGAGCAATAGCAACGGGAGTGCGCGTCCAAACCAAAATGTGAGACAAATTATCAAGACGCTCAACAGTTTTAGCAATATCGCTCAAGGGAGAATCTGGAAGACAATACATCAAATCTAACAAGGTGAGATATTGCTTGCATGGATCGCCTCCATCGTCTTTTTTGTTCTCGAAGGGATTTACGTCGGCATCTTCTGCTTCGTCTGCGCCCAGGTTGTCATCAACTGCTTCTTCTTCGGTTTTGACAAACTCGCGCTCTACAACTTCTGCCCTAGGCTTTGCAGGATATCTCGTGACTATGGCAGTCCACTGCCGGCCGGTAGCATCGAAGTCTTTAACATCAGAGGCAACGAGCCGGACACAAATTTCAGTCGGAGTGTTGACCTTAGCCATGGCTGCGCTAGTTTGTACACCAATCAACTTAGTGTTCCCATCTGCTTCAAAGCGCCGCCAAAATACATAATCCTCGAGGAGAACGGAAGGCAGGAGACCAGCAAGTAGCCGAGCTGGAACGAGTTCTTCAGTAACACCGTATAATCTGCGGGAAATGACGAGCGAAGAGGAAGGAGTAACAGGAGGGGGCAGGGATCCTGCCGCATAGTACACTTTCACACTTGCATGTTGAGAACCTTCTTCAATGACTAAGGAAGGATCCATATCTTGATAGCATCGATTCATCGTGTTTGAAAATACCAACTGACGATACCAGTGACGACCATGTTCAACTACATTGTAAATATGAATAGTCATTGAGTCTTTCAAAAGTATCAAATCTTTGAGCTGTGGAAATTTTGTTTCGTCAGAAGGGGGCTTTAAAGCTTGAAGTAGATATACGCGCTCTTCGGATTCGTTATTTGGTAAGAACACGGTGTAGCCAGGTAACTTCTTTTGCACAATGTCGACCAACGGCTCGATCCAGCGCTCGATCTGAAACAGTCTGTCAGGTGCAAAGGGTCGCGAACAGGTTTGAGGACAGTGCCGCTTGTCTGCGTCCCACAATTGCAAATCGTGGCGACGACCCACCATACGCGCCCAATGACGGTGTTTGGTTTTAGAGACGTCACAGGCCTGGACGATGGACAGATTTCCGAAGACCAATTTGTAATCCAGATGATCGTAAAATTCCGGAGCAATATTTTGCAGCCGAGAAGCCTTGAGACTGAAATCGAATAACTGAATATTAATTTCAATATCAACTTGTTGAAGTTCCATGCGGCGAAGCATAAACGCCTCAAAGTTCTCACCAGGCAACGCAGTAAGGTTACGCAGAGTCTTCATTTTTTCGACGAAATTAGGAATATATCGACCTCCACAGCCTTTCACAGTCATCGAGCGCCAGCGACGGGACAAGAAATTGTCGGCGGGCTTTTGACGAGTTCCTGTAAATGTTACCACACGTGTAACGCTCTCCATAACGTCATTGCAGCCACGAGGATGGGTTTTAAGCCAAAACTCGAGATTTGAGCGATGACGCTGAAACAAATCAAACATTTCAGGCTCGGATATGTCCAGACCTTGGGCCTCCTCAGATTCACTTTCAATATTTTTGACGTTCTTCCTATCACCGCGAATATCACCAGTGTACTTGAAGCGCGTGTTGAGAAAGCACATGGAAGACAACAATACAGAGACAATATTCTCTGTCAGTTGGTCTCGACGAACATTCTTGAATATAATACACAAGTGGGCATGTAAAATACAGGCATCAGGAATCTGGTCGCGCTTAGTAGCTTCCAATGCCCAACGCTCGATCATCGGGAAGATTTCTGAGTCGATAATATGTCGCACACTTTTTTGAAGGTATTTCAATTCTTCAACCGTGGAATCTGAACAATTGAGACCACGCACGAAGGTTTGATAAGGATAATGAGCGTCGACAGGTGCAAAGTCGACGGAGACTTCTGATTTACCTTCAGAATCAATTTCTTTGTTCTTAGGGGATGAATCATCCATTGATTTGTCTTCAGTTTTCACCTCGGCAACTGGAGGGACAGGAGCAGCCGGGTTTTCCCATCTGGTCTCGTGTGTTTTTTTGTTCCAGTAATACACACGACCAGAGTTGGAATCGATAAGTTCCTTCCAGTTCCGAAATTCATCTTGAACAACATTGCCAGTAGAATTGGTTTTAATCTCTTCCATGTTATCGTCAATGAGATCATCCTCGTCGTCTGGATTGTGCGGAGGAGGGAGATCATTTTTTGGTTGAAGCTTTGCCCAAGCGTGATGTCCGATAATATAGTTCATGTACTCCTCGACACGCACGAGGAGGCGCGTAACATAGAGAATAATCATAGAAGATGAAGAATTGAAACGACCCGTGTCCATGTCAAGTGACAAATCCAACAGAGTATTGAGGGCTGAAATCACGCCTTTCGGCGAACATTGCAATTCACGAAAGAGCATACCACAAGGTGTAGCCAAATGTCGTCTCGTCGACGCAGGGACGACAGCAGGAAGCATCGTGTTCGAGGGGGGGGACCATTCTGCTGGCTCAAACATAACACAATCCAATACATTTCTTAACTGTCTGGACGCCAAAGATCGAACGCGCAGCTGATTAGCAAAAAAAAACCGAGGACTAGAGGAATGCGTAAATACGGAACAGTCAAATAAGAAATCAATAATTCAGAATCTCGTTGGGACAGGCTACCAAAATCAGGAAGTGTGCGCAGATGCAATACATCGTCTTCTGTGATGACTTCCTGTCCGCATACTTCGGAAGGGTTTGCACCAGAAGGAGGAACACGAGGCATTGAACCTTTAATAAACTTTTTTAAGCTCGAAAAAAGCCCGCGTTCTTCACGCTTCTTTTCAGTGACTTTATCTCCCTCTTTTTCGCCAGGGCCGCCTTCTTCAGAGTCTGGTGGGGCGATGGGGGTCCTGACGATAGGTATAATTTTCAGAGTCTTTCCGCCGAATCCTTTGATAACGAAAACACCCTCAACATACTTCCAAGATAGAGTGGCCTCGATGGGCATCCAATCACGAAATTCTGGTAAGTTGTCTATGGAGGGAGTCATCATAAACTTGAAAACGAAAACCACATCTCTGAAAAACCCGTACTCCGGAAAAGTGTCCAAAATTTCCAAACGGTCACCAGATGTGTATTCTCCGGCCAACTTTGCATCTGCAGTAGGAAAACCCAATTCAAGAGATACTTGTTCCAACAACAATTTTTCTGCGGTGACAGTCATTGCATTTTCCCAAGAAAAAATAACGTGATCATCCTGTACAAATTTTTCTTGGGCAGCGAAATAATCCAGGACCATAGAACGACACACAGCCAAGTCAGGATCATTGAATTTCATCATGTCAGTTTCAATAGTGAAGCCTCCCAAGCGGATACCGAAGGGCAAACAAGGACCTTCAGCATTTCCACTGTAGTGAAGCGAAAATTCACTCTGGATATCTTGGGCGGATTCGCGCAAGACACGGTCTGTCACGCAAACAATCGCAGACATTACCAAAATACGCACCGCATCGAACGAACGCGAATTACGCATGGACAAAGCAACCGCCGCATAGTGCCGACAACAGAGAGATAGAGCACGAAGCAAGGCTTGCTGAGTCTCAAAGTCCATTTTCTGCTGAGTCCAAAAACAAGTATGAAGCTGGGGATGATTGATGGGGAGAGGTAAGGGGATGACACGCGTAAAGAGGTTACGGATTAAAGAGGCACGGATAAAGAAAGTGTGTCGCTGAACATCTTTTTGATTAGCCATTATGGTACACAACTTATTACAATGTTCTAGCGCCTTATGCACGTCCCGAACAGTTTTCACGACAGAAGAGACCAAAGTAAGCTGCGTGGGCCGAACAATCGGTGGCTTGAGTCGAGGTCCAGCCAGACTGCTGACATCATAAGCCATAAAGCGTTCGAAAAAAGGGAAGGTCAAGAAATCACAGGTTGCTGCAACAACAGGTGGAGGGGTTCCGGCCCGTGCGGATTCTACGAATGTTTCCAGTTTCGCAGATATGGCAAGCGAGGTTTCTCGAGCATAATACAACATTCGAACGGGCATAACGCCTTTAGATGCCGCCTTGCTGGCAGCAAGGGCAAACTGCTGCCGAGCAATATCAATCAGATGGATGTCAGAAGAGCTAACACCAGGCACTCGATTAAAGTCTTCGATGACCATCGCACAATATTCCCAGCGAATTAACACTGAAATATATTTGGCTTGGTCCAGAGTGCAACCTAGACGTCTAGAAATATAATGCAAAATTTCACAACAAGCACGAAACTTGGAGGCATCGTTGCCACGAGGAGGTGTACGCCATTCCAGAGATGTTGGATCAGTCTCATCAAGATTAGCATAGAGAGGCTTATCATTTAGGAAAGGCAACAAGGTTTCGTATAGCAACTTAGGTCCATTGTTTGCCTCAGGCCAAACCAAAGGGCGGAACATAAAGAACCAAAAACTTGCATCAGCAACTCTTCTTGCTGGCACGGCTTTAAAGGAAAAAATCAAGTTGCGCTTTATCTTTGGCAAAGCTCGCGGGTTGCTAAGGTGATATTCTGATCCTTCACCCGTGTTGCACAAGCCAATAGTGTACGTGTATTCGCCAATAACTCCTTTAGCCTCAAGACGTGTATGTTTCTCAACTACACAGAGTAATACTTCTCCGGAATCGTCAGGACGAATCCAGCCACATGGAAGGATCAAAAATTCTCCAGGCTCCATCGCCGCAATCTTGGCTACCACTTGCTTAAGGTAGTCATGTAACAAGGCAGAATTGGCGGACTTGTAAGGAAAGGACGCAATTAGCTCGGCAGAAGTACGAAACGTTCTCGCGACCATGGACTCAAATTTTTGACGAAGAGGTCCTAACGCATGAGTCAACCAACTACCGCGATGATTAGCTATTCGGTTAAGAGAAGCCAGAAGCAACAACAAAGAACTTTTCAAATTAAGAGGGGAAGGCGTGCGAACAACTTCATTATGCTGATCAGCGAATAAGTCAAGAAATCCTTCCTCTTTCCAAATAGGTCCATTTCCATGAGCCCATTGATGCTTGATCGACGATAAAACAAGCCCATGGATGAAGTCTTTAACTTCCTGAGAACTAGGGGGCTCCAAGACGTCCTTCTCTTCTACATGAACTTTCTGAACTTTTTGGACAACTGCATCTTGTGTTTCGTATGGATTGTAACCTGCCTGTCCGAATTCACCCCCAACTTCAACGTCATTCAAATTGTAAAGGGCGGCAGCGGCCTTGGCTCTCTTTGGGTGGTCTGCGGGGAGCTTAAAACACTTGCGACACAACCAATCAACAGTGAGAAGAGGCCCCGGAGCGGCGGCACGTTCAAGCTCTTCAAATGACAATTTGCATTCCTGTGCAACCTGGGGCTTGGAGGAAATGGATAATTTAACTCTTTCGTCTGAAGTTTGACCGGTTTCAATAGGAGTAGGTGCAGGAGCAGACACGACCGCCAAAGGCCGCTTCCATACGCTTTTGCCTGTATCTTCGTTATAATAGTATACTTTGCCCTCATCGGTTAGACATTCTGTCCAACCTGGGGGAAGTGGGGGCAGGGCGTCTGGAACTGGCGGCGGTGGAGCTGCAGGAGCAACAGGTTTCGGCCGCTTCCAGGAACTTTTACCTGATTCTTCGTGGAAATAATAAGTTTTCCCAGCTTCTGTCTTTTCCTCGGTCCAGCCCGGGGGCAAAGGCTCTTCGGACATATTGC
>Ga0157615_1010193_pt1 | contig 13771 bp, 21 predicted proteins | sample GEODES144metaT_FD_106802 | JGI IMG/M metagenome (GOLD analysis project Ga0157615, IMG submission 106802) | Eutrophic lake water microbial communities from Lake Mendota, Wisconsin, USA - GEODES144 metaT (Metagenome Metatranscriptome) | ecosystem: Environmental > Aquatic > Freshwater > Lake ... | reverse complement strand
TTTATGGATCAGTCAAAAGAAGAATACTTTATTATGCGTCTTGCGAACTGTTTCGGAATAAAACAGAAAGCAAACTATGACAAGTTCAAAAAATCTTTTGAGCTAGAAGAGAACAAGCAAAATATGGAAATTCTCCTTAACAAAGATGACATAGAAGCTGTGTACTGTCTTCTCTCAGGAGCAGACTCATGCACTTTGAAAATCGAGTGTCCTGACCCAGAAAAATTCAAAAAAAAAGGAATCGTTGTCCTTAAGTTAACCAACGAGATTCTCACTCCTGAAATTATTGCAGAATCATTGGTGTTTTTCGAAATGACTAAAAATGTTAATTAACATTGTTACATTTTGTTTCAAGAAGTTCTAGGACCAGTCTTTCAAAATGCCAACAATCAAGAAGGATGGACCGACCTCATCACAAAAGACCTAATGGAAAAATACAATAATTTTATTGCATAAACTTTTGTTATGATTGGTTTAATAAATGGCCAAACTATGCTTCCTATGCCTTCAGCAAAACTTGTAACCAGTGAGTCTACTCCCGATAAAGACAAAGCTCACATTTTTGAAAGTTCAATTATCACTTGGTCTAAACAAATAAAAAACATTCTTAAATTAGAACCTGAGCTAGCTCTCAAACAAGGTAATGACCCCGGTCCTTTAACAGAATTAGAGTTCTGGGAAAAGAAAGCCAACAATCTTAATTCTATTTACGAATAGCTTGAATCTCATGAAGTTTAAAATATCTTGAGATTTTTGGAAGGCAATAAAAGTACATATACAAACCCATTTTCAAAGCTTTAAAAAGAAGTTATGAATGCTAGAATTGAAGCAAACGACAATTTTAAATTTTTGAACACATTAAGACCATGGTTTGAAAAACTTGTTGATAACAGTAAAGATTTTAATACTACTCATGAGTTGTATATTCCAATTATGCATCTTATTCTCTTAATTTGGAAAAAATCCAAATTTTATAACACTCCTCCTAGATTAGTTGTTTTAATAAGAGAAATATGCAATGCTATTATTTCAAAAGCAAGAGATTATATGCCTGGTCCAGCTATTTTCTAATTAATTTCAGGTGAAGAAACTTTTGAAGCATGTGAAAAATTAGCTACAACAATTGATATTGCGACAAAATTCAAAGATTCATATTTTGAATATAAGGCAAAAGCTGAAAATACTTGGAAATTAACGACAAATGCTTTATTTGTTAGACTTGATAGTTTCTTAGAACGTTGCCATGATATTTTACATCTAACTAACACTATAGTTTAATTTAATAAACTTGCAAAGATTGAACTAGGAGGAACAAAAGGAAAATCTTTAACTGAAACACTATAATAAATTTTTATAGAGTTCAAGAAAACTGTTGATTTATTCTAAACATTAAATTATGATATCATGGATATCGAAAATAAACAATTTGATGATGATTTCTATGAATTTAGATCAAAAATTAAAGAGCTTGAAAGAAGATTAGCTTCAGTGATTACACAAGGTTTTGATGATTGTGACACTATTCATGGAAGATTCAAACTTTTAGACTCATTTGAAGGTTTACTTAATAGACCAATTATTTAAGATGAATTGGAGAAAAAACATATTGTCTTATTAGATTTCTATAAATAAGATCTAAAATAAGTTTAAGCAATTTTCTTAGAAGGAAAAAATTTCATAGAAAATTCTGATTTTATTCATGCTCCTATTTATAACAATATGCCTCCAATTTCGGGTACTCTTACATGGTGCAAAGGTTTACATGAAAGAATGAAAGAACCTCTTTAAAAAATATAAGAGCTTGGACCATCTATTACAGAAAGAGAAGAATATAAAGATGTTCAAAAACTATTTAATTCTATTGCCAAAGCAATAAATGAATATGAACAAAATAAAATCTTGTAATGGGAAAAAGAAGTTGAAGCATCATCATAAGAAAAATTAAAATAACCATTATTAACTAAAGATGAAATTGGTATTCTTAGAGTAAATTTTGACCCTGCTCTTACTAGATTATTGAGAGAGGTCAGATACTTTAAACTTCTTGATTTGAGTGTACCTTAAAGTGCAGCAGATATATACAACAAAGATGAATTTTATAGATCATAAATTGTTAGTCTTGATCTTTTATCAGGAAGTTATAATGAAATTATAACATGTTTACATCCTGTTGAAGAACCTCTTATTAAAGACAAAATTGAAAAAATGGATATGGCATTAACTCCTGCTTTAGATAGACTCAAATGGGAGTCTAAAGATATAGCTGATTTCATTAAATAAGCTAAAGAATAAGTAGATAGTACTTTTGAAGTTGTTTAAATCATGAAAGAAGCAATTACAAAGATAAAAATTTGCCTTGATAATATCAATATGAAAGTTTTGGAAAGAAAAAATAGAACTATGACTGTCGAAGATTATAATACATAATAACAAGGAGTCTTTGGTCAAAAACAACAAGTCGTTAAAGACTAAGGAAGTTAAATTCATAAACTTGTAAGAGAAGTTCATGCAAAGATTAATATTGATAAGAAATCACCTATTTGGAAAGCATATGTTGATTATGTTAATGAAATCGTCTTAGAAGGAATTGCTTAGGCTGTAATAACTGCTTTAAAGCATTTAAATGAATAAATTGATCCAGTTTATTTAAAAAAACATGAAGTTATTCCAATGTTTGAAATTAAATTAGAACTTAACGGAGTTATAGTTAATTATGACCCTCCAATTTATTCTCATAATAATTAACAATAAATAACAGTGTTTAATGCTATCAATGGATGGATTAATGATTTCTTCTAATATTCTATTTTCATTTAAAGATTAGATACAACTGAAAAATCTGATTTCTTAACAGAATTGAGAGATTATTTTGATTTAAAAGAAGTTATGGGATAGGTTACCTTGAATTTGGATTTAATTAAGAAAGAAACTAATGAATATTTAAATAAATATTAAGATTATAAATATTTATGGCTGGAGGATCCTTAATAAAGCTTTGAAAGATTTTTAATAGAAAATGATCCGGCAGAAGATCAATTTTTGAAAAATGATAATGAAGAAGAAGAACAAGATAACAATAAACCAAAAAAAGAGAATCCTTTATTAAAAGGTGCTAAATATAAAATTCCTCATTTACATTTATTCGATAAAAAAATTAAAGAATTAAAGAACATATAAAATGAAATTTCCCGTATAAATACTCCAATTGAAATAGCCTGGTTAAAAATATCTCTTTAACCCTTGAAAAATTCTTTAAATGCTAAAGTATTGGCTTGGATTAACGTCTTCACTTCATTTTTATAAAATTAATATAAAACAACATTAAAAAATATTAAAAATTTTATTTCATATCTTACAAATGGTATTGTAAAAAATCCCATAGAACATTAATAAGATAAAAATTTGTTAATGAATGTTATGAAAGTCATTAGTGACCACAAAGATGTTGAACTTAAAGCTGAATCAATTATTAAAAGAATTAAAGAAATGGTTAATGTTCTTAAATTACATGGTTATTTAGTTTAAGACAAAGGAGATGAAGAACCTCTTTAAGCTATTGATAATTCTTAAGCTTAGTTTGATGAAGCCAGTGGTAAAATTACAAGAATCAAAGCTGAAATTCTTCCTTTATAAACATAAGAATAAGCAAATATTAAAAAAGATTTAATTAACTTTTAAAAGAAAGTTAAAATTTTCAGATAAGATTTCTTATAAAGTCTTCCATTTGATTATAATGGAAATTAATAATTTGATATTATTAACATGGCATATGGTCTTATTGATGAATATAATATAAAACTTAGTAAAATAAAGTCTGAGGCTGCAGAATATAACAATCTTGAAAAACTTTTTGAACTTGAATAGTCTGAATATAAAGATTTAAGAGATTGCTAAAGTGATTTGAAAAATTTGAAAGTTATGTGGGATTGCATTAGCATGATCAACTTCTAATTCAAAGATTGGAAATAATAATCTTGGAGAAGAATGAAAGCAGATTTTTTAATTGAATAAAATAAATAAATTTCTACATAAGTTAAAAATCTAAATAGAGATATAAGAAACTTTAAAGGATACAACAATATTGTTGATTAAGTTAAGAATATGGGAGTTGTGTTGCCTTTAGTAAGTTCTTTGCATTCTGAATTTATGGAAAAAAGACATTGGAAATAATTATAAGATTTAACAGAAAAGAAATTTGATTAGACTTCACCTTCGTTTGCTTTTGAAGATGTTTTGAATCTTTAACTTCATCTTTTTGAAACTTAAGTTAATGAACTTGTAGATGTTGCTTAAAAAGAAGCAAAAATTGAAAAAAAATTAAAAATGATAGAATAAGCATGGACTAAGACTTAATTTGAATTTGAAGAATACAACGGAACCAAAGTATTTATTCCTTTGGATATGATGATGGAGTAATTAGATTAACATTCAATGGATTTGATGGCAATGAAATCTTAAGGAAAGTATGTAGAATTCTTTATAAATTAAGTTGAAGAATGGAGAGAAAAATTAGGAAAAGTTGATAATGTTGTTAATGAATGGCTTAAAGTTTAAAAAAATTGGAAAATGTTGGTTAATATTTTCTTAGCCTCTGAAGATATTAAAGCTTAACTTTCTGAAGAGACAAAAATGTTTGAGGCTTTAGATAGAGAATTTAGAGAAATGATGATTGATGTTAGTATTAATCCTTTAGTTGTTGAGTCATGTACATAAGAAAAATATGATGTATTGCGATAATAAACTGCCACTATTAAAAGATGTGAGACCTCTTTAAATTAATATTTAGAAGATAAGAAAAAATCATTCCCTCGTTTTTATTTCTTATCAAATTAATCTTTATTAACAATTTTATCCAATGGAACAAATCCACCAAAAGTTTGTGAGTTTATAGGAGATTGTTTTGATGGATTAAAATCTATCATATTTATACCACCAGCAAACAGTTCTGAATTACCAAAAACTGCAAATGCATTGATTTCTAAAGATGGAGAAATTGTTCCATTCACTTAAGAAAATTTTGTTTGTGAAGGAGCTGTAGAAAATTGGCTTTCAAGATTAGAATTTAAAATGCAATTTACTCTTTATGAGGTTCTTGAAGCATCAAAAGCAACATCTGAATTTTGGGACAATCCAGACTATAAAGTAAGAGAAGAATGGTGTGCTGATTATCCAGCATAATGTGCATTATTGACTACTTAAATGGTTTGGACTGAAGATGTAACCAGAGCATTTGAAGAACTTTAAGGAGGTTCTGAAACTGCTATGAAAGAAGCTTATAGATTAATTGAAATAAGAATTGATAATTTAATTAAAAAAGTTAGAGGCGATCTTAGCAAACTTGAACGTGATAAGATTATCAACATTATTACTATTGATGTACATTCAAGAGATGTGGTTGAGAAATTTGTTATTTAAAAAGTTTAAGAACCAGAATCTTTCAACTGGTTGTCTCAATTAAAATTCTATTGGGAAGGTAAAGAGACAGATATGGCTTCAAGATAAAAATTAAGACATCCTTGGGAAACTGATAAGAATAAATTTAAATGCATTATTAAAATTGTAGATTGGTTCAGATTTTATTCTTTTGAATATACTGGTAATGCTATTCGTTTGGTTGTTACTCCTCTAACAGATCGTTGTTATATTACTCTTACATAAGCTCTAAATTTAACTATGGGTGGTGCTCCAGCTGGACCTGCAGGAACTGGTAAGACTGAAACCACAAAAGATCTTGGTAGAGGTGTTGGTTTACCAGTTATGGTGTTCAACTGTTCTGACTAAATGAACAAGGACTCAATGGCATAAATTTTCATGGGACTTTCTTAAACAGGAGCATGGGGATGCTTTGATGAGTTTAATAGAATTACAGTAGAAGTGCTCTCTGTGGTTTCTTCATAAGTTAAATGTGTTTTAGATGCTTTAAAAGAGAAAAAACATATTTTTACTTTCATGGAAGAAGGTGAACTTAAAATTGAAGATACAGTTGGCTTTTTCATTACTATGAATCCCGGTTATGCTGGAAGAACAGAGCTACCTGAAAATTTAAAAGCACAATTTAGATCATGTGCAATGGTCGTTCCTGAATTAGTTCTTATTTGTGAAAATATGCTTATGTCTGAAGGTTATTAATATTCAAAACCATTATCAAGAAAATTCGTTACATTATATACATTATCAAGAGATCTTTTGTCAAAGCAAAAACATTATGATTGGGGTCTAAGAGCAATTAAATCTGTGTTAAGACAAGCAGGTAAACTCAAAAGATCTAACCCAAATATGTCAGAAGATGAACTTCTCATGAAAGCACTTAGAGATTTTAACATTCCCAAAATTGTTACAGATGATAAAAATATTTTCATTAAATTAATTGAAGATCTTTTCCCAGGTGTTAAATATGTCTCAAAATAAGATTTAGAATTTAAAAAATTAGTAGTTAAAGCAGCTAAAATAGATTTAGGACTTGTTCCAGAAGATATATTCTGTTTGAAGGTTATATAATTAAGAGAAATTTTAGAGGTCAGGCATTGTGTTTTCGTTGTTGGACCTCCAGGATGTGGTAAGTCAGCTGTTTGGAAAACTTTGATTTAAGTTTAAAATAATATTGGAGAAACTACTGAATATGATACTTTGAATCCAAAAGCCGTTACTTCAGATGAGCTTTATGGAGCTTACTCAAAAACAAAAGAATGGAAGAACGGAGTCTTATCTATGATTATGAAAAATTAAGCAAAAACTGAAGAAAGATACAAAGAAGATTAAAAATATAAATGGAGTGTTTTAGATGGTGATATTGATCCAGAATGGATAGAATCTCTTAATACTGTTATGGATGATAATAAAGTTCTTACATTAGTATCAAATGATAGAATTTTCCTAACTCCAAGTATGAGACTTTGCTTCGAAATTTCAAATCTTAAAAATGCAACTCCTGCTACAGCATCAAGAGCAGGTGTGTTATTTATTAATGAAACTGATATAGGATGGATTCCTTTTATGAACAGTTGGCTTGAACGTTCTTAATACAAATTGGCTAAAGGAAATCTCTCTGCTTCTGAAGAAAAACTTATAATGGAAGATATAGATGATGTAGGGAAAAATGTTTTTTATAGATGTTTCTAATAATATGTTGAACTTAATATGGATTTAAATCGTATTAGACATATTGTTCCAATGAATGAAATGGCCATGGTATAAACTCTTTGCTGCATTTTAGATGCATTATTAATGGAACATGTCCAAGCTTTAAACAACCTTGATGAAGAGCCAAAAAAGACTGCTTATGAGACTTTGTTTGTATTTGCTTGTATGTGGGCATTTGGTGGCTCACTTGGAGGTGGTTAAGATGATGAAAAAGACTAAAAAGAATTTAATTCTATTTGGAGATAAATAACTAAAATAAAATATCCTGAAGCAGGAATGGCTTTTGATTATTATTGTGATCCATCCAAGACTTCTTGGTAATAATGGAATTCATAAGTTGTACCATATGCTGTACAAGAAGAAATGACTTTTTAAAAAATATATGTAAGCACTCTTCATACTACAAGATTAAGATATATTATGGACAAACATGTTCTTAGATTTTAACCAGTATTGTTTATTGGTAACTCCGGAACAGGAAAAACCGCTGTTATTAAAGATTACCTATAATAAACAAAAACTGATAAAATTGCTCATCGAACAATATCTTTCAACTCTTTTACCACCTCTTATAGCTTATAAAGGAGTATTGAAACAATGGTAGAAAAGAAATCAGGAAAAACATTTGGTTCTGCAACTAATAAAACATTAATATATTTTATTGATGATATGAATATGCCTTTTGTTGATAAATATGGAACATAATCTCCAATTGCTTTACTTAACTATATTGTCGACTATGGCTCAATATTCAATAGAGAATAACTTGAAGAACGTAAATTTTTATAAGATTTATTATTCTTGGGTTCTTTAAATCCAAAAGCTGGTTCTTTTGTTATTGATTCTCGTTTATAAAGACACTTCTCTACTTATACAATGTTTACCCCTGACGCAATTACTATAAAATATATTTATGGATAAATATTAAGTGGTCACTTTACAGCTTTTTAAGATTCTTCTTATGATAAAGTCACTGATTAATTAATTGAATCAACAATTTTCTTCTTTAATAAGATATTAAGAGATACAAGATATTCTCCTTCTGCTAAAAAATTCTTCTATTAATTCAATCTTAGAGATCTTTCAAAAGTATGTGAAGGAGTTATGCAGTCATAAGCTGGTTAATATAGAGGTGGAGGTGCTAAAATATTTAAATTATGGGCTCATGAATGCAAAAGAGTTATTGAAGATCGTTTAATAAACTTTGAAGATATTAACTAATTCAGAATTTATTTAAGAGATGCTATAGTTAAATCTTTTGGTGAGGAATATGTAGATTTAGCCACTGATGAAACTTAACTACATACAAGTTTCGTATCTGTTAATAAAGGATTAGAAAAATGTTATTTCATGGTAGAAAGCATGAAAGAGTTAAAGAAAGTTTTAGAGGATAAACTTGCAGAATATAATGAAACAAAGAGTCAAATGAATTTAGTTTTATTTAATGATGCTATTGGTCATATATGCAGAATATCAAGAATACTTGATTTCCCTGTTAGTCACGCACTATTAATCGGTGTCGGAGGTTCAGGTAAATAAAGTCTATCTCGTCTATCAGCATTTATTATTGGTTGCAATATCGAATAACTTACAGTTACCGCTAATTTCGGTATTAATGATCTAAGAACATTCCTTTAAGATCTTTATAAAAAAATTGCCAAGCCAGGTGCTTCACCTGTGGCTTTCATGATTACAGACTCTTAAATTAAAAATGAAGGTTTCTTAGTTCCAATAAACGATATTTTGAACAATGGTTGGATTTAAGATTTATTCCCTAAAGAAGATGTTGATGGTATGATTGGAGGATTGAGAAATGAAGCTAAAGGCGCAGGAGTTCAAGATACTGCCGATGCTATGTAAGCATATTTCATGGAACGTGTTAGATCTAACCTTAAAATGATTTTATGCTTCTCTCCAGTAGGTGACAATTTCAGAGTTAAATCAAGAAAGTTCCCAGGTTTAATTGCTTCTACAAATATTGATTTTTTCCATCCTTGGCCTAAAGATGCTCTTATAGATGTAGCAAACCGTTTTATTTCAGAAATTGAAATGCCGCAAAAAGAAAGATTACTAGAGCCTATTGCATTAAATATGGCTAGTGTGCATTCTTCAATTGATGAAGCAAATGCCAAATTCTTAAAATAAAACCGTCGTTATAACTACACAACACCAAAGTCTTTCTTAGAACTTATAAGTTTCTATAAAAATGTTTTAGATGAAAAATAAGGCTAAATTGATAGATAAATTAAAAGATATGAATAAGGTTTATAAATTTTGGCTGAGACATAATCAAAGGTAGAAGGACTTTAAGAAGAACTTAAAGTAAAAATGGTTGAAGTCGAAAAGAAAAAAGGTGAAACAAATATTCTTATTTAAAAAGTTGGAGATGAAAGTGCAATTGCCTAAGTTGAATAAGATGCAGCTCTTATAGAAGAAGAAAAAACTAATGTTGCAGCAAAAGAAGCAGGAGATCTAAAGGATCAAGCAGAAAAGTCATTGGCTAGTGCTATTCCAGCACTTAAAAAAGCAGAAGCTGCTATAGATTGTATTAAAAAAGGTCATATTACAGAAATGAAATCTATGGGTTCACCACCAGCAATGGTCGTTGTCACTGCAAAAATGATTATGATTCTACTTGGTGAAAAAGTTGGATAAAATGATCCTGAAGACAAAGTATGGAAAAAAGCAGTTCAAATGATGAACAATCCAGATAAATTCTTAACTACAGTTAAGACATATGACGGAAATTCAATTGATTAAGCTATTTTGGACTAATGTCAAAAGATTTTAGATGATCCTCTTTATACTGAAGAAAATATGAAGACAAAGAATTATGCAGCAGCTTGCTTGTGTCTTTGGTCAATTTCAATTATAACATACAATAGAATTTTCAAAGAAGTTAAACCAATAGTTGAAAGAAAAGACAGAGCATCAGAAGATCTTGAATAAAAGAAGAAAGATCTTGCAGTTGTTAAAGAAAGAGTCAGAGTACTTAATGAAAAAGTTGATGGACTTAAACGACTTCTTGCTGAGGCAGAACGCCAAAAAGCAGAAGTAGAAGAAAATGCTCTTGCTTGTGAAAACAAATTATCAGCTGCCATAAAATTAGTTAATGGTCTTTCTGGAGAGAACAAACGTTGGCAAAACACAGTAAAGATACTTAAAGGTTAAACACTAACAATTATCGGTGATGCTTTATTAGCAGCTGCTTTTGTATCTTATATTGGTGCCTTTACAATTAAATTCCGTTTGGATTTATGGTAAAAAACATGGCTTCCTGATATTATAAGTCGTTAGATCCCAATTACTGAGGGAATAACCCCTTTAAAAATTCTTACGACCGAGTCTAAAAAAGCTTAATGGTGTAATGAAGGACTTCCAGCTGATACCATGTCAATAGAAAATGCTTCTATTATATCAAGTTGTTCTCGATGGCCATTAATTATTGATCCTTAATTACAAGGATCTATTTGGATTAGAGGTGGACTTGGTGAAAATTTGATAGTTGTTAATCCTAACCAAAACAGATGGTTATCACAATTAATAAATGCTATTTAAATGGGAAAATTCGTTCTTATTGAAGGTATTTAATAAGAGCTTGATGCTACATTAGATCCTCTTCTTAACAGAGCTATTAAAAAGAAAGGAAAAAATTATATTCTTGAAATGGGAGGGGATCCTATTGATTATGATATAAAATTCAAATTGTTTTTGGTAACTAAATTGTTTAATCCACATTATAGACCTGAAATTGCCTCATAATGTACTTTAATTAATTTCATCGTTACAGAATCTGGTCTTGAAGAATAATTACTTGCAAGTGTCGTTAATAATGAAAAGGCTGAATTAGAGCATACAAAATAAGAGCTAGTTAAATAACTTAATGACTTTTAAGTTACTATGGATAGACTTGAAGAAGAATTACTAGAAACTTTGTCTGCAGCTGATCCTTCAACAATATTAGAAAATAAAGCATTGATTGATAAACTTGATGTTACTAAAAAAACATCATAAGATATTGAAGAATAATCTGATCTTGCTAGGAAAACTGAAATTGAAATCAATGCTTAAAGAGAAATTTATAGAGGAGTGGCTGCTGAGGGTGCCATGTTATATTTCTTGATAATTACTCTTAACATTGTGGATCATATGTATCAATATTCTCTAGATTCTTTCTAAATTTTCTTTAGAAAAGCTATCAATAAAGTTGTAATTTAAGATGAAACTCGTATTGATGAACTTATTAGAAGTATCAGATTTAATATTTGCTAATGGGTTATGAGAGGATTATTTGAACGCCATAAACTTATTTTCCTTTCATTGCTAACATTCAGATTAATGCAAAAGAAAAATATTGAAGTAGCTTATGAAGCTGTATAAATGGACTTTTTACTCAAAGGTCTTACAAAACCAGGTACTGAAAATCCTTTGGATTGGCTTCCAACAATTGCTTGGGATACTGTTTAAGCTTTAATTTAATTAGAAGAATTTAAGCTTTTTGCACAGAATATGGAAAAAGATGCACCAAATAGATTTAAAGACTGGTTTAATGAACTTACACCAGAAGATGTAAAACTTCCATTAGATTGGAAAAAATTAGACAATATGCCTTTCTAAAAACTTTTGGTTATAAGAAGTTTACGTCCTGATCGTATGACTGTTGCTTTAAGTAATTTCATCAGAACAATCTTACCAAGTGGTGATGCATATATGGATATGGACTCTAAAAATACTTTTACAGATGTTCTTGAAAAAGCCATAGAAGATTCTGATCCAAATACACCAATATTTTTTATTCTTTCACCAGGATCAGATCCAGTAAAAGAAGTAGAAAAGATTTGCAAGAAATAAAAAATAGAACCTGGTAAAGGCTTCTTCTCAATGGCTCTTGGATAAGGTATGGATGAAATTGCAAAACGCAGAATTGAAGAAGGAAATAAAGAAGGACACTGGGTTATGTTGGAAAATATTCATCTTATGCCTAATTGGCTTTTAGAGCTAGAAAAAATTTTAGATGCTTATTAAGCTGAAGCAGGTGCAGGTAACCAGAACTTTAAATTGTTCCTTTCTGCTGATCCATCACCAAATATTCCTATTGGTATTTTAGATCGTTCCATAAAATTAACGAATGAACCTCCTTAAGGATTAAAAGCAAATATGAAAAGAGCTTGGAATTATTTTCCAAGAGAAGAAATTGAAGACAAGGATCCTAAAGTCAAATCTATTTTGTTTGCTCTTTGTTTCTTTCATTCTACTATGATAGAAAGACGTCGTTTCGGACCTAAAGGATGGAATATGATGTATCCCTTTTCAATTGGAGATCTAAGAGATAGTTATCTAGTACTTAATAAATATATGGAAAGTAACTAAGGCCCAAAAGTACCATTTGAAGATTTAATTTATATTTTTGGAGAAATTATGTATGGTGGACATATTGTAGATGATTGGGACAGAAGACTTTGTAATGCTTATTTATAATAAACTATGAACGAGTTCTTATTTGATGAACTTGAGCTTTTCCCATTTATTGAAGGAAAGAATTTATCTTTCAAAGTTCCAATTACATGTCCTTATGAAAGATATCTAGAACATATTGAAACAAGTTTGGGATCAGAAACTCCATTAGCTTATGGACTTCATCCTAACACAGAAATAGGTTTTAGAACAACATAATGTAACTAATTGTTCTCAAATCTATTAGAATTAACTCCAAAAGAAGCTGGTGATGAGGTTGGTGGTGATTTAAAAACACCAATAGAAATAGCAGCAGAATAAATTAAATATATTATCGAAGATTTGAATATGAAGAATCTTTAATTCAGTTTGGAAGAAATAAAATAAAGAATCGATATTGATAATAAAACACCTTATTAAAATGTGTTTATGTAGGAAATGGAGTACATGAATGCATTAATTCTAGAAATTGTGACATCGTTGGAAGAGATAGGCTAGGGTATTTAAGGTCTTTTGACAATTTCTGAGTCCATGGAAAAAGTTATCGATGCTCTATCTCTTAATAGAGTTCCAATAATTTGGACTAATTTAGCATATCCTTCTAAAAGAGGTCTTGCTAGTTGGCTTATAAATCTTGTAAAAAGAATTGATTAATTGAATTAATTCAAAGAAGAGCCTACCACTATTCCTAAGGTGGTTATGATATCAAGATTCTTTAATCCTTAATCATTTTTAACTGCAATCAAATAAGTTGTTGGTCGTGCTAAAGAACAAGAACTTAATAAACTTTATATTTAAACAGAAGTTACTAAAAAATCAGTAGAAGAAATTGAAGCTGTAGGAAAAGATGGTGCTTATGTGATTGGTTTTATATTAGATGGAGCTAGATGGGATTTATAATTAAGTTAACTTGAAGAAGCAAGACCTAAAGAAATGTTTTCAGTATTGCCAGTTGTTTATTGCAAAGCCCTTTTAATTCCTTAAGAAGGTAAAGAGGATAAATCTTTGTATTAGTGTCCATGCTATAAGACTGAAGATAGGGCAGCAACTTATGTATTTACTGCTTAATTAAAAACAAGATTCCCACCAAGAAAATGGATATTAAGTGGATGTTCATTGATTCTTGATGTTGAAGGAGTTGGTGAGAACTTAGGAGCTTAAAAAGTCGAAAAGAAAT
>Ga0157615_1416669_pt1 | contig 13841 bp, 19 predicted proteins | sample GEODES144metaT_FD_106802 | JGI IMG/M metagenome (GOLD analysis project Ga0157615, IMG submission 106802) | Eutrophic lake water microbial communities from Lake Mendota, Wisconsin, USA - GEODES144 metaT (Metagenome Metatranscriptome) | ecosystem: Environmental > Aquatic > Freshwater > Lake ... | reverse complement strand
CTCTTCTCCCCTTTAGACTAGAGTAGCTGAAAAAATGGATCTATTCACCAAAAAGGATCCCACGAGAGATGAATACATTATTGCTCACTCTCTCGTAATGCTAGGCATGAAAAAGATCGGCCAAGAAAAGGTCGACAAAATCGTCAAGAACGATGATATCAAGAATACTTTGAAAGAGTTCTGGGGCAACTTCAACCAGATGTTTATCTTCGTCAACCAGGCTAGTGCTGATAATCTCCAGTTCCTTACAGAGACACCCAGTCTTGACAAGATCAAGAGAAAAATGATAATGGTTGTCAAGACTAGACAGATGAAATCTGAGGAATTCTTAGACGCCAACATCTCCAAGGACATCATGATGATGGAAATGAACCGCAGTATCCTTGAGAACTTGTTCCTTGTCTGCCAGGAGGTATTTATGCCCGTGCTCGGAAACCCACACAACTTGATTGGCCTCTCTGACCTCGTTTCTAAGGATCTCATGGACAAGTTCCACAACTTCATGGCCCACACATATGTCACACTCGGACAAGTTAAGGGACGTACCCTACTTCCTCTTCCTCCCGCTGATGTCACTTCATCCGAGAAGACATCCAGCAAGGATAAAGCTCATATCTTAGAAGGCGCCATCATTACTTGGACTAAGCAAATTAAGAATGTGCTTAAGTAAGATCCCGAGAGCGCCCTCAAGGGTGACAAGCACCCCGACCCTCTTACAGAGATCGAGTTCTGGAAAAACAAGTCCGAGAACTTGAATGCCATTTGCGACCAGCTTAATTCGGAGCGCATTAAGAAGGTTCTCAAGTTTCTCGAGCAGAACAAGTCCACCTATACCGGGCCCTTCAGCAAGCTACAGAAGGAAGTTTAGGCTGCCCGCTCCGAGGCAAACGAGAACTTTAAATATCTTCAGACCCTTACCAATCTTTTCAACCAGCTTACAGACTTGGGTAAAGAGTTCACTGATGTTCCCGACCTCTTCGTGCCCATTATGCACATGATCTTGATGATTTGGACATATTCTCCCAACTACAACACCCCTGCTCGCTTAGTTGTACTCATTCGTGAGATCTGCAATGCTATAATCAGCCAATGTCGCAAATACATTGATGGTCAAGCCATCTTTGGTTGCATCAAGAACGAAGAGCCAAAAGAGGCTCACGATAAGCTGACACTGGCCCTTGAGACCTGTTCCAAATTCAAGGACGCCTATTTCGAGTACAAAGGCAAGGCTAAGGGGGCAAACCAGTGGAAGATCACAACCAATGCCTTGTTCGTACGTCTCGACTCCTTCCAAGAGAGATGCCAGGACATCATGCACTTCACTAGCACCATTATTCAGTTCAACAAGCTCCAGAAGATCGAAATCGGTAACACCAAGGGCAAGCAGCTGACAGCTTCAGTGATGCAGATCTTTGAGGAGTTCAACAAGGCCGTGGAAGAGTTCATGACCGTGAGCTACGACATCATGGACATTGAGAAGCGCCAGTTCGATGACGACTTTTTCAAGTTCCGCAACCGCATCAAGGAGCTCGAGAGACGCCTCGCCTCCATCCTGACCCAGAGCTTCGACGACTCCGACACTATCATCGGCAAGTTTAAGCTTCTTGACTCGTTCGAGGGCCTACTCTTCAGACCCATAATTCAAGATGAACTCGAGAAAAAACACATCACACTCCTGGAGCTGTACAAGCAGGACTTGAAGACTGTGCAACAGATTTTCATGGAGGGACGCAGCCTCGTCGACAGAATTGATGAGAGAGCTCCAATCCCTAACAACTTGCCACCAATTGCTGGAGCACTTAATTGGACCAATGGCCTGTACGAGAGAATCAAGGAGCCAATGGAGCGACTCTCGACTCTTTCTCAGTCCATCCAAGACAGAGAGGAATACAAGGATGTTCAAAAGCTCTATGCTTCACTCTGTAAGAATCTGCGTGAGTTTGAGGACCAAAAAATTAAGCAGTGGGAAAACGGAGTCGAAGAGAGCACCGAGGAGAAGCTCAACCAGTACTTACTTGTTCGTGAGGAGACACCAATCGCCCCTGAGGGCTTCCTCAGAGTCAACTTCGACCCGGTTCTAGTCCGTCTGCTCCGTGAGGTTAAATACCTTCAGCTCTTGGATATCAAAGTCCCTGAGCGTGCTTCCACACTCTTCAAGAAGGTCAATGTTTACCGTAGCCAGACAGGCAACCTTGAGCTGATCGTAAACATGTATAATGAGATCCTTTCAACCTTGCTCCCAGTTGAGAAGCCCCTTCTGCAAGAGCGTATTGATAAGATTAACAAGTCACTCCAACCAGGTGTTGACAACCTTCGCTGGAACTCCCAGGGAATCGATAACTTCATCCAGCAGTGCATGGGCATCGTGAAGGAGGTTGATGACCTCGTCAAGAAAATGAAGGACAACGTCAAGAAGATGCAAGAACTCATGGCCAAGTGGGAAAAGCCACTCTTTGAGCGCAAAAACAAGCCTCTCTTCCCTGAGGACCTCGAGCAGACCCACTAGTCGACCATCATGCCCCGCCTTGAAGACATCAAGAACCACGGCAAAGAAATTCATAAAGCCATCAAAGACACTGCTGATGCAATCAAGCCTGACAAGAAATCACTTACTTGGATCGCTTACGTCGACTACTGCAATGGCCTCGTCATTGAGGGCATAACTAAGGGTATTCAGTGCTCAATGTAATTCTTGTCTGACCAGATTAGTATTCATTACAACAAGCACAATCAGTTGCCGGCCATGTTTGATATCAAGGTAGATCTCCGTGACCGTGATGTGAAATTCGAGCCTCCTATTGAATCATGCTCACGAGGCAATGGTATTAGAGACATCATTTTGAAGATAACCAATGACTTTATCTCTTTGGCTATCCAGATGCCACGTCTTGATACCGGTAACGGTGATTACCTTGTTGAGATCAAGGACTAGTTCGAGCTTTTCGGTGCTCTCCAGGTCATAACCAACAATTTGACTGAAATTGAGGATGCCACTCGTCACTTCATTCACTAATATAATGACCTCGAATTCCTCTGGAAAGAAACTCTCGCTGAGAATTTCGCAGCTTTCGTTGATCAGGGAGAGGATCCTCGCGAAAAAGTTCACATGAAAATTAATCAAGACGGTGAATAAGAGGAAGATGAGACCTTCAAATGGATGGCAGAAAAGATCTTAGCTGGCGTTCAAACCAAGAAACCTAACTTGGAGCTATTCGACGAGAAGATCTCTCACTTGAATCGCATCTAGCAGCAAATCAGTGAGATGAAAACCAATATTGATATTGGTTGGGTCCGTGTCAACGCCTTACCACTCAAAGTTGAACTTCAAAAGACTGTCGCCGAGTGGATTGAGGCTTACACCAGCTTCCTTTTCACTAACACTGTTGCTGAGATTCACAACATTCAGAAGTTCATCGACGAAGTTGGAAATGGAATAAAGGTTATTCCTGAGAGTTCTGAGACTAAGAGAGAAAAAGAAATTCTCATGCAAGTTATGACCCACCTTCGTGATGTCAAGATGATCAAGGACCGCACTCTTGACGAGGTTGAACCCATGAAATAGACCGTTATGCTTCTTAAGAAGCACGGAGTCAAGATGGAGGAAGATTTCCTTGTAAAGCTTGAGAACTGCAAGACCCAACTTGTTGAGGTTTCTGAACGCGCTCTTGGACCCGTAAAGGAAGCCATTCTTCCCCTCCAGAACCAAGAAGCTGGCAACATCAAGAAGAAGCTTCTTGACTTCCAGAGAAAGGTAGCCGAGTTCCGTATCAAGTTCCAACAATCTTGCCCCTACCACATTGATCAGTCGTCAATTTAGATTATCAACAACTCTTACAACACGATCACTGACTTCTATAATCAGACTCTTGAAATAGAAGATCAGGCCAAGGACTTGAACAACTTAGAGACTCTCTTCGATCTTCAGAAATCATCTTACAAGCAGCTAAAGGACTGCAAAGCTGAGCTCTAGCAGCTCAAGTATATGTGGGATCTTGTTTCCCTCATTGATCTCCAATTCGAGGCCTGGAAGTCCACCCTTTGGGACAAGATTGATACTGAAAACCTTATGCAGCTCATTAAGGATATGTAAACCAAGCAGACCAATCCCCAGAATCCTCAAAACAAGGACATCAAGAACTGGAAGGCTTTCGTCTCTCTTAACGACAGAGTTAAGAACATGAACACGATTCTTCCCCTGATCTCTCAGCTGCATTCCAAGTTCATGCAGGAACGTCACTGGAAGAAGCTGATGAGAATCACTCAGCGCACGATTAACTTCAACTCTCCAAGCTTCTGTCTCGATGACTTGATCAAGCTCGAACTTTACAAATACTCCGAGGAGGTTAATGAACTCGTAGACGGCGCTCAAAAGGAATCCAAGATCGAAACAAACATCAACAAGATTGAGAAGATCTGGGAGGAGTAGAAGTTCGAATTCAAGGAATATAAGGATACTCAAATTCTCGGTGCTCTTGATGAAATTGTAGAGTTTGTCGAAACTAACTCCATGGAGCTGATGGGCATGCTATCATCAAAGGATGTCGAAGAGTTCAAAGAGAAGGTTCTTCACTGGCAAAAGACTCTTAAGACAGTTGACTCTGTCATTCAAATCTGGGTAAAGGTTCAACGTAATTGGATGAGACTTGAGCCAATCTTCTTGGCTTCAGAAGATATCCGTTCCCAATTGCCAGATGACACCAAGCGTTTCGAGAAGATCGATATTGAATGGAAAGACTTGATGAGGGAGGCTGCCGAAGATCCAGGTGTTGTTGCTGCTTGCACATTTGAAGGCCGTGAGGAACTCTTAAACAACTTCTTTAATGAAATCGAACTTTGTGAAAAGGCTCTCAATGAGTACCTTGAGCAAAAGAAAAAGATGTTCCCACGTTTCTACTTCGTATCAAACCAGGCCCTTCTTGACATCCTTTCAAACGGTAACAATCCTCCAAAGGTTGATGAATATATTGGTGATTGCTTTGACGGTATGAAGGGTCTTGATTTCATCACTGGTGAGGGTCAACCCGTACCTGCCAAGTCAGCTAAGGGAATGTGGTCCAAATACAGAGAATATGTGCCTTTCTTCAATAACTTCACTTGCGTTGGTGCTGTAGAAAGTTATCTCTGTGATATCGAAAGATAAATGCAACACACATTAAGAGATATTCTTGAGATTGCTAAGGGCACTGCTGACCTTTGGGAGCTTGAGAAGAAGAGACACGACTGGCTAGAGGATTACTGCGAGCAAATTGCTCTCCTCGCCACATAAGTGATGTGGACTGAGGGTGTTGCTAGAGCATTCGAAGAACTTGAAACAGGTAGCGAGAGTGCCATGAAGGACTACCTCAACTTCATCTTGGTTGGTATTAAGAACCTCATCGACAGAGTAAGAGAAGACCTGAATCCTATTCTTAGAGGCAAGATTATTACAATTATTACAATTGATGTGCACGAGAGAGATGTCGTTGAGATGTTCGTGAATAAAAAGATTTCTGAATCTCAGCACTTCTCTTGGTAATCTTAGCTCAAGTTTTACCTTGAACTCAGAAACCCTAAGGATGAGCACAAGATTTGCGTTTCCCGTATTTGCGATTGGATGACATACTATAACTACGAGTATGTCGGTAACTGTGGTCGTCTTGTGATCACTCCTCTCACTGATAGATGCTACATCACACTTACCCAAGCTATGAACTTGACTATGGGAGCTGCTCCAGCTGGACCTGCCGGTACTGGAAAGACTGAGACTACTAAGGATCTAGGAAGAGCTCTTGGCCTCGCAGTAGTCGTCTTCAACTGCTCTGATCAAATGAATTATCAATCTATGGCCCAAATTTTTATGGGTCTCTCCCAAACTGGATCTTGGGGTTGCTTCGATGAGTTCAACAGAATCTCTATTGAAGTTCTCTCTGTCGTATCATCATAGGTCAAGTATGTACTTGATGCTCAAAAAGAACAGAAGATTAACCCTAATAAGAACATGTTTATGTTCGGTGAAGAAGAAATCAGTCTTAAGCCAACTGTTGGTTTCTTCATTACTATGAATCCTGGCTATGCCGGTCGTACTGAACTCCCAGAAAACTTGAAGGCTCTTTTCAGATCTTGCGCTATGGTCGTACCCGATATAGTGCTTATTTGCGAAAATATGCTTATGTCTGAAGGTTTCGCAACTGCTAAGGATCTGTCTAAGAAGTTCATGACACTTTATGATCTTTCAAAGAGCTTGCTTTCAAAGTAGACTCACTATGATTGGGGTCTTCGTGCCGTTAAGTCCGTGCTTAGACAAGCCGGTAAACTGAAGAGAGCTGAACCTAATATAATTGAGGACAAAATTCTCATGAGAGCCTTGCGTGATTTTAACTGGCCAAAGATTATTGTCGATGATCGTAGCATTTTCCTCGGTTTGATCAACGATCTCTTCCCAGATATTGAGGCTGAAACCAAGACTGATGTCAATTTCTAATCTGATGTCAAGGAGAATACTAAGAAGGCAGGCCTCCAAGCAGAAGATCTCTTCGTGATGAAGTGCGTCAACTATGCTGAAATCCTTGAAGTGCGTCACTCTTGCTTTATCATCGGTAATCCCGGTTGCGGTAAGACCGCAGTCTGGCAAATGACTGCTAAGACCTTTAATGCTCGCGGTCAGGAGACAATTTATGATATTGTTGATCCCAAGGCTGTCACTTCAGATGAGCTGTTCGGTTGCATGAACCCTAAGACCAAAGAATGGAAGGATGGTGTCCTCTCCGTTATCATGAGAGACATGAATAAGAATAATGGACCATACAAGGCCTCTTAATTCTACAAGTGGATCATCCTAGATGGTGATATCGATCCCGAATGGATTGAGTCTTGCAACACTGTCATGGACGATAACAAGGTACTTACCCTTGTGTCTTAGGAGCGTATTCCTTTGACCCCCGAGATGAGGCTCATTCTCGAGATCTCTCACTTGAGAAATGCCACACCTGCAACTGTCTCTCGAGGTGGTGTACTCTTCATTAACGACTCCGATATCGGCTGGAAGCCATTCTTTGAGTCTTGGATGCTAAAGTACAAAAAGAAGGGTGATGATTACGCAGTCAATGCCTTCACACTCGCTATGAGCCAGTACATGAGCGATACATTCATTGATGAAATGCGTTCAAAGGAAAAGATCGCACCTATTTGTGAAATGGCTCATATCAAGACTCTCACTTGCATCATTGATGCCCTTATTAATGAGCTCTACTCTAACAAGCTTTACCATGATCAGGTAAAGGCTCTTAAAGAAGCTGGCAAAGAAGACGATATTAAGCAAATATATGAGGCATATTACATCTTTGCCCTTATGTGGGCCTTCGGTGCAACCCTTCTAGAAGACAAGATTTCCTTCAACAATGCACTTAAGAGCAACTCAAAGATAAAATTCCCCGATCAAGGCCAGTGCTTCGATTACTTCTATGATCCCATAACTCTCAACTGGGTTCACTGGTCAACCAAGGTTAAGAAGTACGAAGCCATCGGAGAAGGACTCTTTAATAACATTGTAGTCCCTACTGCTGAAACAACTCGTCAAAGATTCCTTCTTGACATGCACGTCAAAGCCAAGAAGGGAGTCCTCTATGTCGGCTCTGCCGGTACTGGAAAGACCACAATCATCAAGGATTACTTCTCTACTCTTGATAAGGACTAGGCCCTCAATGCCTCTCTCAACTTTAACAGTTACACTGATTCCAAGGCTCTTTAGCAAGTCATTGAGTCTAATGTCGACAAGAGAGCTGGAAAGACTTTCGGTCCTCCTCCCAACAAGGTCCTCATTTATTTTATGGATGACCTTAACATGCCATATGTAGACAAGTATGGTACACAGTCACCCATCTGTCTTCTCAGACAGATCATCGATTACGGTGTCATCTATGATAGAGATCATCTCGAAGAAAAGAAATATCTAGTTGACATTATGTTCACTGCTTGCATGAACCCCAAGTCTGGTTCTTTCTTTGTTGATCTCCGTCTGACTCGTCACCTTTCTCTATTTGCTTGCTTGACTGCTGAGAAGGAAATCTTGTAGACAATTTACTACCAGATTCTTGACTCTCACCTGTGCAGCTTTGATAACAAGTGCCAGGCCCTGACCCAGAGGATCATCAATGCTACTATGTCAACCTTCATCGCTATTGCCAACTCACCACAGTTCATGCCAACAGCCAAGAAGTTCCACTATCAGTTCAACTTAAGAGATTTCTCCAAGATTATTCAGAATATGATGCAGACTAACCCTGCTCACTATCGTGGAAACGACCTTGGTCTTGCGCGTCTATGGGTCCATGAGTGCATGCGCATCTTCTACGATAGACTCATCTTCGATGAGGATCGCGAGCTCTTCATGAATTTCCTCAAAAACGGCATGAAAGAATTCTCTGACTTCAAAGAAGAAGTCCTTCTTGAAAACCCTCTGATTTACACTTCATTTATATCAGCAGCTGAGGGCCACGAGAAATCGTACTTGTCAATCAGAGATCTCACCCAATTGAAAAATGTACTCGAACAAAAACTCGCTGAGTATAATGAGAATGTATCATCAATGAACCTTGTTCTCTTCGACTAGGCAATGGAGCACATTTGCAGAATTTGCAGAATTATTGATATTCCTGTTGGTAATGCCCTCTTGGTAGGAGTCGGTGGATCTGGTAAGCAATCACTCGCTAAGCTATCATCTTTCATTCTCAGCTATGATGTCGTGCGTATCATGGTCACAACCACATATGGCATGAATGATCTTAAGGCCGATATTCAAGCTATGTACCTTAAGGCTGGTGTTTAGGGAACTCAAATCCTCTTCATTCTCACAGATGCTTAAATCACAAATGACAAGTTCCTTGTGTACATCAACGATATCTTGTCCTCAGGATGGATCCCTGAGCTATTTCCTAAGGATGAGCTTGATGGTATCCTTGGCAAAGTTCGTTCTGAAGCCAAGTAGGCAGGTTATCTGGATACCCCTGATCAGCTCTTTGAGTTCTTCCTAAGCAAGGCTAGAAAGAACCTCCACTTGGCTCTTTGCTTCTCACCAGTCGGTGATGCCTTCAGATTCAGAGCAAGAAAGTTCCCTGGTATTATCAACTGTACGTCCATGGATTGGTTCCATGACTGGCCAAGAAACGCTCTGGTTGATGTCGCTGCCAGATTCTTGTCTGAGATAGACTTCCCCACCCCAGAGATCAGAGAATCTGTGGGACAGCACATGGCAGATGTACATCTTTCTATTGCTGAAGCCAACATAGACTTCCTCCGTGTTGAGCGTCGTTTTAACTACACCACACCTACCAGCTACTTAGAGCTTATCAGTTTCTACAGAATGCTTCTTGATAAAAAGAGAGACAAGATCACAGATCAAATTGATCGTCTTGAAATCGGTCTCGGCATTATGAAAGCCACAATCGAACAAGTTGAAGGACTTCAGAAATTACTTGATGTTAAGATGGTTGATGTAGAATAGGAGAAAGCTAAGACTGGTGAACTTATTGAAATTGTCGGTCGTGAATCACTCGACGCTCAACGTGAATAAGATGCTGCTAACATTTAGGCCACTGATACTAATAAATTGGCTGCTGAAGCCGAAGCTGAGAAGGCTAAAGCCAATAAAGAACTAGAAGAAGCTATTCCTGCCATGAAGGCCGCCGAAGCAGCAGTCGCTTGCCTTGATAAGAAGTCAATTCAGGAGCTTAAGTCTCTTGCCTCACCTCCTCCAGCTTGTCTTGATGTTGCCAAGGGTTGCCTCCTTCTAAAGGGTGAGAAAAAGAACTTCGCTTGGGGTAATGCTCAGAAGATGATGAATAACCCTGCTAAATTCATCGAAGAAGTGCAATAATTTGATGGCTCTAACATCGATTAATGGATTCTTGATCAACTTGCTCCCCTACTGGCCCTAGAGCATTTTAACTTCGAAGTCATGAAGGGTAAGTCAATTGCCGCTGCTTATCTCTGCTCTTGGATTGTGAACATTGTTAAGTTCAATACAATTTACAAGAAGGTGAAGCCTCTTAAGGATTCAGCTGATGCTGCCGAGGCTCTTGCTAATGAAAAGCTTGCTGAACTTGCTGTCGTACTTGAAAAGGTGCGCTTGATTAATGAGAAAGTCGACGGACTTAAGCAAAAGCTCGCTGAAGCTGAGGCCCAGAAGCGTAGAGTCGAAGAAGAAGCTCAAGCTCTTATGGATCAGCTCGATTTAGCAAACCGTCTTGTTGGTGGTCTAGCAGATGAAAACAAGAGATGGACTGAGAATGTTGCCTCTTTCAAGCATGAAAGAGTAACTATGATTGGTAATGCCCTCATTTCTGCTGCATTCGTCTCTTATATTGGACCTTTTTCATACACTTTCCGTGCTCGCCTTTGGAAAGATACCTGGCTCGTCGATATTCAGGAAAAGAAGATCCCCTTCACCGATGGTGTTGACCCTCTTAAAGTTCTTGCAACTGACGCTGATCAGGCCGTTTGGAAAACTGAAGGTCTCCCCGCTGATAGAATCTCTCTTGAAAATGCTTCAGTCGTCGTATCATGCAAGAGATATCCTCTTCTTATTGATCCTCAGCTTCAAGGTCAGAAGTGGATCAGAGGAAAAGAAGGCAATGGACTATAAGTAATTCAGCTTAGCCAGAAGGGATGGCTCAAGAAGATTGAGCTTGCTGTCAGCAATGGTAACATTCTAATGATAGAGAACCTTGGACAAGATATTGATGCTGTTCTCGATCCCCTACTCTCTAGACAATTCGTGAAAAAGGGCAGAGTCTTCACTGTAAAACTCGGCTCAGAGGATGTTGAAATCCATCCCAACTTCAAGCTTTACCTCCAGACTAAGCTCTTTAACCCTCACTACAAGCCCGAGACTGCCGCTCAGTGTACTATCATTAACTTCATTGTCACTGAGAATGGTCTTGAGGATCAACTTCTAGCCATGGTCGTCAGAGTCGAGAAGCCTGAAATTGAGGCAAGTAAGGAAGAACTTGTGAACAAACAGAACGCATTTATGATCGAGCTTGCTAAACTCGAGACTGATCTGCTTAAGAACTTGTCTGATGCCGATCCTGCTACCATCCTACAGAACAAAGAGCTTATTGAATCACTCGAAATTACAAAGAAAACATCTACTGAGATTCAACGCCAATAGGTTATTGCCAAGGAGACTGAAATTAAGATTAACATCTTGAGAGAGGTGTATCGTCGTGTCGCTTCAGAGGGTGCTATGCTTTACTTCTTGCTAATCACATTATGTGTCGTAGACCACATGTATCAGTACTCTCTCGAGTCATTTGTCACATTCTTCTTCAAAGCCATTGAGAAGACATAACAGTTCGATGAAGAAGAATAAAGAGTGCTCGCTCTAAGAGAAATGATCAGAATGACTATTTATCAGTGGGTTTCCAGAGGTCTCTTCGAGAAACACAAACAGATCTTCTTATCACTTGTCGTTTTTAGAATCATGCAGAAAAAGATCATTGAAGTCGATTACACACCCCAACAAATGAGCTTCCTCCTTAGATGCCCAATAAAAACTGATGTTCCAAACCCACTTAAGGACTGGCTGCCAGACCTAGCCTGGTACTCTATCCAGAAGTTAATTGAAATCGAAGGCTTCGAATTATTCGCTCAGAATCTCGAGAAAGAAGCTCCCGGAAGATTCCGTGACTGGTACAACGATCTCACCCCTGAGACAGTAAAGCTTCCTCTTGATTGGAAAAGACTTGATCAACAGTTCTTCCAAAAGCTACTCGTTATCAGATGTTTGAGACCAGATCGTATCACTACTGCTCTAGATTTATTCATTAGAAATGCACTTCCTAATGGTAATGATTATGTAGACTGCGATTCTACTAGCTCCTTCTTCTAAGTGCTTTCCCAGTCATATGCTGATTCTACTCCTACTACTCCAATCTTTTTCATCTTGTCACCAGGTGCTAACCCTGTTAAGGATGTAGAAGCACTAGCTAGAAAGAATGGTATTGACCCCAACAAGTAGCTTCATCAAGTCGCCCTGGGTCAGGGTCAGGATATTGTTGCCCTGAACAAGCTTGAAATTGGTCACAAGGAGGGTCACTGGGTTATGCTCCAGAACATCCATCTCATGCCTAGCTTCCTCAAGGATCTTGAGAAGAAGTTGGATGTTTATGCTACCGAGGGATCACATGCTAACTTCCGCCTCTATTTATCAGCCGATCCAAGCAAGGATATCCCAATCGGTATCCTTGAACGCTCAATTAAGTTGACAAATGAGCCTCCTCAAGGTCTCAAGGCCAACATGAAGCGTGCCTTTACCTTCTTCTCAAAGGAGGATATTGAGGATAAGGATCCTAAGATTAAGACTATTCTCTTCGGCCTCTGCTACTTCCACTCAGTCATGACTGAGAGACGTAAGTTTGGCCCCAAGGGATGGAATATGATGTATCCATTCAGTATGGGTGATCTGAGAGACTCCTCAACTGTCTTAAACAACTATATGGAACAGAACGCAGCCAGTGGAAAGATTCCTTGGGATGATCTCCGTTACATTTTTGGCGAGATCATGTACGGTGGTCATATCGTCGACAACTTCGATAGACGTTTCTGCGCTGCTTACCTTGAAATCCTCATGCAAGATAGTCTTCTTGATGAGGCAGAGCTCTTCCCCTTCATTGAAGGCAAAAACATTTCCTTTAAATGCCCTGCTCCTCTGCCTTATGAGAAGTATATCGAGCACATTGAGACCGAGGCTCCTCCTGAGACTCCTCTCGCTTTTGGTATGCATCCTAATGCTGAAATTGATTTCAGAACAAATCAGTGTATTAATCTCTTCAGAATGTTGCAGGAGTTGCAACCAAAGGACACCAGCGGCTCTGAAGGCGGCGGTGGTGATTCCAAGACTGAAAAGATCAAGGAATTCATGGTCAGAGTTACTGACGAGACTGCTCTCGATCAGAATAAGCTCAATATTGAAGACATTGCTAGTAAAATGTCTGAAGAACGAGGCCCATATCAAAACGTTTTCCTTTAAGAGTGTGAAGTCATGAACGTTCTTATCAATGAAATCGTAACATCACTAAAGGAAATTGAGCTTTCATTCAAGGGAGAACTGACCATGACTGAAAAGATGGAGCAACTCATGGATTCGATCTTCTTCGATAAAGTACCTGCATCCTGGGCTAAGCACGCCTTCTCATCTAACCGTGGTCTTGGATCATGGTTGGATAACCTTAAGCAGAGACTCGATCAACTTAATCTCTGGAAGGAAGATCCAACAAAGGTCCCCAATGTCATCTTCATTAACAGATTGTTTAATCCTCAATCCTTCCTTACTGCCATTAAGCAGATCTATGCCAGAGAAAAGTAACAAGAGCTTAACAAATTGTACATTCAGACTGAAATTATGAAGAAGCTCTATTGGGATCCCGAGTATCAGCAACCACCCAAAGAAGGTGCTTATATCTTTGGTTTCCAGGTCGAGGGTGCTCGCTGGGATATTGCCCTTGGTCAGCTCGAAGAGAGCTACCCCAAGAAACAGTTCTCTGTTGTGCCCGTTATCAACTGCAGATCTCTTCCAATTCCTCAGGATGGAAGAGAAGAGAAAAATGTTTATCAGTGTCCCGTCTATAAGACCGAAACCAGAGGTGCTACCTATGTATTCAACGCACAGCTTAAGACAAAGGCTCCACCTCAAAAGTGGATCATTGCCGGTGTTGCCATCATTTTAGATGTAGAGGGTGTGTCCGATGCATTTGCTCATGGCAAAGAAATCGGTATTCAGTGAGCCCACTGTGTGTGAATACGTTAAAAACGTACATATAAAGCGTTTTTATATAGCTCTTATATATTCTATAATTATTCTCTAT
>Ga0157615_1089658_pt1 | contig 15000 bp, 28 predicted proteins | sample GEODES144metaT_FD_106802 | JGI IMG/M metagenome (GOLD analysis project Ga0157615, IMG submission 106802) | Eutrophic lake water microbial communities from Lake Mendota, Wisconsin, USA - GEODES144 metaT (Metagenome Metatranscriptome) | ecosystem: Environmental > Aquatic > Freshwater > Lake ... | reverse complement strand
GGTGGTTAGGCAAAATGCCTCACAACCGGGGCGTCACGATGAACCCAGTTGACCACCCGCACGGCGGTGGTGAGGGCCGCACCTCTGGTGGCCGCCACCCGGTTACTCCTTGGGGCCAGCCGACACGTGGTTTCAAGACGCGGAACAACAAGCGGACCGATCAATTCATCGTGACCCGCAAGAGTAAGAAGCGCTAAGAAGGATATTTGACATGGGTCGTTCGCTAAAAAAAGGACCGTTTACTGACGATCACCTCCTCGCGAAGGTGGACGGGATGAACGCCAAGAACGAGAAGAAGGTTGTCAAGACCTGGTCTCGCCGTTCGACAATCCTCCCGAATTTTATCGGCCACACGCTCGCCGTCCACAATGGCCGGAAGTTTATTCCGGTGTATGTGACTGAAAACATGGTCGGACACAAGCTGGGCGAATTCTCGCCGACGCGTACGTTCAAAGGCCACCAAGCCAAGACCAACGAGAAGTCGGGCCGGTAGGGAGAAGACACAATGCAAGCCAGAGCTGAAGCCCGTTACATTCACATCTCTCCGCAGAAGGCCCGTCTCGTCGTGGATCTCATCCGCGGAGTCAAGGCCGGGGACGCTATCAACATTCTTCGCTCGACCAATAAGCGGATTGCCCCGACGGTCGAGAAAGTGTTGCGGAGCGCGATCGCCAACGCGGAGAACAAGACTGATTCCGTGGATGTCGATAATTTGTATGTGAGCGAAGCCTACGTCAACGACGGGCCTCGCATGAAGCGCATCCGGCCGGCACCGATGGGCCGGGCCTACCGCTACCAGCGGCGGATCTCGCACATCGTAGTTGCCGTTTCCGAGAAGTAATTCCCGGGAAAGCAAGAGAAGAATCAGAGCCAAACGAGAAATCGAGTTAGCATGGGTCAGAAAACACATCCATACGGATTCCGTCTAGGGGTCACGAAAACCTGGCGATCGCGCTGGTTTGCCAAGCAGGACTACTCCAAGTTGCTGCAGGAAGATCTTAACCTGCGTGAGTCCCTTACCGATCGCCTGAAGGCGGCTGGGGTGAGCTCCATCGAGGTGGACCGGCCGGGCAACAAGCTGCGGATCACGATTCGCACCTCGCGGCCTGGCATCATCATCGGCCGGAAGGGCGCTGAGATTGAAAAACTCAAGTCCGACTTGGCTCGCAAGACGAACCGGGAGGTCTTCATTGACATCCAGGAAGTGTCGAAGCCTGATCACGACGCCCAGTTGGTGTCGGAATCGATCGCGCTGCAACTCGAAAAGCGCGTTGCTTTCCGGCGGGCGATGCGTAAGGCGGTGGATAACGCCAAGCGTCTTGGCTGCAAGGGGATCAAGGTTCGCGTTTCGGGACGTCTGAACGGCGCCGAGATTGCCCGCAGCGAGTGGTATCTCGACGGTCAGTTGCCGCTGCACACCCTACGCGCCGATGTGGACTATGGCTTTAGTGAAGCGTTCACCACCTACGGCGTGATTGGCGTGAAAGTCTGGATCTACAAGGGCGAGATCCTGGGTGACTTCCGGAAAGGCAACGAGCCGGAGCCCCGCCGCGCCCCCCGCCGGGAACGCAGTGATCGTCCGGAGCGTGGAGACCGTGGTGACCGCGGGAATAATCGCAGCGCGGATGGCCGTGCCCCCCAGTCCGGGCTGAGTGGCCCGCCCGTGCAAGTTGCGCCTCCGCCGGTTGAACCGGTTGTGGCACGTCCGATTGCGCCTCCTCTGGCTCCGGTCCAGCCGAGCTGGAAAGCCGAGGGTGGCCCTGAATCCGGTGGCGAGACCCCGGAAAATCAATAGCCTGCAAGATCAAGAAACTATTTTCGTAACGGAGAACTAACGCCATGCTGATGCCCAAGAAAGTCAAATACAGGAAACAACAGCGCGGTCGCATTACGGGCAAGGCCTGGCGCGGCAGCACGTTGGCATTCGGTGACTTTGGCTTGAAGGCCATGCACTGCGGCTTAATCACGGACCGGCAGATCGAAGCAGCGCGTATCGCGATGACGCGGTACATCAAGCGCGGCGGCAAGGTTTGGATCCGGATTTTCCCGGACAAGCCGATCACCAAGAAGCCGGCTGAAGTCCGCATGGGCTCGGGCAAGGGCCCGCTCGACCACTGGGCTTGCGTCATCCGCCCGGGGAAGATTTTGTTTGAAATGGAAGGGGTTGCCCTCGATGTCGCGACCGAAGCGATGCGACTTGCCGCCCAAAAGCTGCCGATCCTGACGAAGGTCGTCACCCGCGACATGCAGGCGTAGCGCCGAGCGGAAACCGAACAAGCCAAGTAGGAATGAAGATATGAAAGCCGAGAAAATCCGGGGGCTCGAGGATAGCGAGCTCGAAAAGCAGTCTCAATCGCACGCCGAGCAGATGTTTCAATTGCGCTTCCGTATGTCGATGGGACAAGCCGATGGGCTCAAGAAGTATCGCGAACTCAAAAAGGACCGGGCACGGATTCTGACGATCCTGCGCGAAAGGCAAGGTAAGTAACGATGGCGGTTGAAGCGAAGCAGAACAACCAGCCTGTTGCGGCAGGCCAAGAGAAAGTGGGCGAAGTGGTTTCGACCAAGATGACCAAGACCATCGTGGTTGAGGTGGTTCGCCGGGTTAAGCATCCGTTGTATCAGCGGGTTGTGACGAAGCGGCGCCGGTTCTATGCCCATGACGAAGCGGAGACGGCGAAGACTGGCGACGTGGTTCGCATTGTCGAGCACCGTCCGCTCAGCCACCTGAAGCGCTGGGCTTTGGCAGAAGTGATCCGCAAGGCCGTCGTTATCGATGAGGCGCATGTGGTGGCTCCTGCTGGAACGCCGAAGAAGGGTTCGGCTCCGAAGAAGGGTTCGAAGGCGTAAGCCAGAGACGCAACAGGAGGCTAGGAAAACATCATGATTGGAATGAGAACAATCCTCGAGGTCGCTGACAATAGCGGCGCTCGACGTTTGCAATGTATCCTGCCGCGCGGTGGCGACCTCGGTTTGCACGCGGGTTTGGGTGATATCATCACGGCGGCGGTGAAGGAAGCCGCGCCGGATTCAAACATTAAGAAGGGCAAGGTGGTTCGTTGCGTGATCGTGCGGATGCGTAAGGAATCCCGCCGCAAGGACGGCACCTACATCCGCTTCGACAACAACGCGGCGGTTCTCGTCAACGAGTTGGGTGAGCCGATTGGAACCCGCGTGTTTGGTCCGGTAGCCAGAGAGTTACGGGATAAGAAATATATGAAGATCGTCAGCTTGGCTCCGGAGGTGCTCTAATGGCTACCGAGACGGCGCCGGCGCGCATTAAACTGCGCAAGAACGACCTGGTGAAGGTCATTGCGGGCCGGGATAAAGGGAAGACCGGACGGATTCTCGAAATCGATCGGGAGACGGGACGCCTGGTGGTGGAAGGTGTCATGCTGGTGAAGCGTCACACGAAAGCGAATCCATCCAAGCAGATCAAGGGCGGCATCGCGGAGAAGGAAGCTTCGATTCACGTTTCGAACGTGATGATTCTGACCGGTGACGGCAAGCCGACCCGGATTGGTACGAAAGTGGAAGGCGAAGGTCCCTCGGCAAAGCGGGTCCGCGTGGCACGGAAGACCGGCGAAGTTCTCGCCGCGAAGAAGTAAGGAATCAGCATGAAGGCCAGGCTCAGAGAACACTACATTAAAAACGTCATCCCGGCGCTGACGAACGAATTCGGCTACAAGAACGTCATGGCTGTTCCGAAGATCGAGAAGATCTCGGTGAACGTTGGTTTGGGAGAAGCGACCTCCAATCCGAAAATCATGGACGGCGCGGTGAACGAATTGGGCGCTATTGCGGGCCAGCGTCCCGTCGTGACCAAGGCGAGGAAGTCGATTGCCGCGTTTAAGCTGCGGGAGAACATGCCGATTGGTTGCATGGTTACTCTGCGTGGCGACCGCATGTTCGAGTTTCTTGATCGCCTGATGAACATCTCGCTACCCCGGGTGCGCGACTTCCGTGGCGTCTCTTCGAAGGCGTTCGACGGACGTGGGAACTACACGCTTGGGATCAAGGACCAGCTCATCTTTCCGGAGATCGACTACAACAAGGTCGACAAGACGCGGGGAATGAACATCAGCATCACGACGACGGCCAAGACCGACGCCGAGGGTGTTGCGCTGCTCAAGCTGATGGGCATGCCGTTCCGGCAGCAGTAACGAAACTAAGGAATTGATTCATGGCTACCACGGCAAAAATTGCTAAGGACATCAAGCTGAAAAAGGCTGCGGACGCGAACGTACCGAAACTGGGTGTTCGCCATCGCAACCGTTGCTTCCGCTGCGGGCGGCCCCGCGGCTTCATGCGCAAGTTTGGACTCTGCCGCATCTGCTTCCGCCAGTTGGCGCTGTCGGGACAGATTCCCGGTGTTACAAAATCGAGCTGGTAAGCCAGTTCAACCTCAGTATTTTTCTAGAGAAGGAAACCTGAACGGACCATGACCAGCGATCCTATCGCCGATATGCTTACGCGGATCCGCAACGCGATGGCCGCCCGGCATCCCAAAGTGGATGTTCCGGGGTCGAAGCTGAAGTTGGAGATTGCCCGGATTCTCCGCGAGGAGGGCTACATCCTCAACTACAAACTCGCCGAGGAAGGCGCCAAGAAAGTAATCAAGATCTATCTGAAGTACACCCCCGCTAACGCGCCGGTGATCTCCAAGATGGAACGGATTTCCAAGCCCGGCTGCCGGGTGTATGTCGGCTCGAAGGACGTTCCCCGCGTCCTCGGCGGCATGGGCATCAACATTTTGACGACGCCGAAGGGCGTGATGACCGGCCGCGCCGCCCGCAAGGAAGGCGTTGGTGGCGAACTGCTCTGCCAAGTTTGGTAGGGCGGTGAGGGAACTGAGAGAACAAGGACTATGTCGAGAGTAGGAAAAAAACCAATCCCGCTCCCCGCGGGGGTAAAGATCCAGATCGGCGACCAGCTTTCGGTGCAAGGCCCGAAAGGTCAGCTGACTGTGCCGATTCCCGGGGGTATCCGGATTGAGCAGAACGCGAATGTACTGGAAGTGAAGCGCGACAACGATACGTATGCCGCTCTGCACGGACTGACGCGCGCGCTGGCCGCTAACGCGATCACCGGAGTTTCCACCGGTTTCACTCGCGAGCTGGACATCGTGGGCACCGGCTATCGCGCCGATGTGAAGGGGAAGGTGGTTGTTTTCACCTTGGGTTACTCCCACCCCATTGAGTTCCTTCTTCCGGAAGGTGTCGATGCAAAGGTGGAGAAGATGACCCACTTAGTGTTGACCAGCCACGACCGGCAGCTCATCGGCCAAGTGGCCGCCAACATGCGCTTCCTCCGTCCGCCGGATCCGTACAAGAACAAGGGCGTCCGTTACACGGGCGAAGTCCTCCGCAAGAAGGCTGGTAAGTCCGGTGCGGGCGGCAAGAAGTAACCGGGTGAGGAACAAGTAAGCATGATCTCGAAAATCAATAAAGACGCCGTTCGCCGCCGCATTCATACTCGCATTCGCAAGCGCGTCGAGGGCAATCCGCAGCGTCCTCGTTTGGCTGTCTTCCGCAGCATTAAGCACATTTACGCCCAAGTGATCGACGATCTGGCCGGGGTGACCCTGGCTTCGGCATCGTCGGCTGAGAAGGGCGCGGTGGATGGCGGCAACATCGCCGGCGCGCAGGCCATCGGCAAGTTGGTGGCCGAGCGGGCCAGAGAGAAAGGAATCTCCAAAGTCGTATTCGACCGCGGGGGCTTTCTCTATCATGGACGGATCAAGGCGTTGGCCGATGCGGCCCGCGAAGCCGGATTGGAATTTTAAGGGGCCGAGGAGAATTACTGCATGCCAGCTACCGTAGTCAAGCGCGTCGAAGCGACCGCCAATTTGAAAGAGCAAGTGGTCTCGATCAATCGCGTCACCAAGGTCGTCAAGGGCGGTAAGAACCTCAGCTTTTCCGCTTTGGTTGTTGTCGGCGATCCTCAGGCGAGAATTGTCGGATTCGGAACCGGCAAGGCCAAGGAAGTTCCGGCCGCCATCAAGAAGGGAATTGAATCGGCCAAAAAGAATCTGCACAAGATCAACGTGCTCGAGACGACCATCGCTCACGCAGCCACCGGACGGTTCGGCGCCGGGCTGGTTCTGATCAAGCCGGCTCCGGAAGGCACCGGAGTGATTGCCGGAAGTGCGGTTCGTGCGGTGATTCAGGCGGTTGGAATCCCCAATGTTCTGACCAAGTGCCTGGGATCCCGCAACCCACACAACATGGTGAAGGCTACGATGGCCGCCCTCGTGCAACTCCGCGAGAAGGGCGACGTCGCCGACATCCGTGGGATCGCTCCAGAGAAGTTGTAAGGACCTGTTGCCATGAGCACTGCTAAAATGATAAAAATCCAGCTGTATCGGAGTCCGATCAGCACCCCGGAGCCGCATAAGGCGATTGTCCGCTCTCTGGGTTTGAAGAAAATGAACCGGATCGTCGAGCGCCCGGACACCGCCTCTTTTCGGGGTATGGTGGCCAAGGTTCCTCACCTTCTCCGGATTGTAGAATAGCTAGCCGCGTGGAGACGACCTTACATGAATCTCAGTGATATCAAACCCCCTGCCGGACAGGTAAAAAAGAAACAGCGCGTTGGCCAAGGTATGGGTACCGGCCGGGGCAAATTCTCCGGTCGTGGCGCGAAAGGCGCCAAGTCGATCAGCGGCTACTCTCGGATGCGTGGTTTCGAAGGCGGCCAGATGCCGCTGCACCGGCGTCTTCCGAAGCGGGGCTTTACGAACATCTTCCGGAAGGAATACGCGATCGTGAACCTGTCGACGTTGGATCAGCTGACCGGCGACACCTTCGATATGGCGAAAGTGATGGAGTTGGGCGTCATTAAGAAGCCCTTGGATGGTCTGAAGATTCTCGCTAACGGCGAGATCACCCGTCCCATCCATGTTACCGCCAACATTTTCTCCAAGGCCGCTGAAGAGAAGATCAAGGCAGCCGGTGGCACCGTTACTCTGATCGAGAAGAAGCAGCAGTAGTCCGCTCCCCTATAACGAAGCGTCATGAAGTTCTTCGAAGCACTGGCGAACGCATTCAAGATTCCGGATCTCCGGAATCGCATTCTTTTCACCCTTGGGATGCTGGCGATCTATCGTCTGGGCGGTCATATTCCGACGCCCGGCATTGATGCTGAGCAGCTGGAGGAGTTCTTCCGGCAGAACCAAGGCACCCTGTTTGGCTTTATCGACCTGTTCTCCGGCGGCATGTTCCGCCGGCTAACCGTCTTTGCCTTGGGGATTATGCCGTACATCACGGCTTCCATTATTCTCCAACTCATGACGATCGTGGTTCCCACCCTGGAGAAGTTGTCCAAGGAAGGAGAGCTCGGCCGCCGAAAGATTACGCAGTGGACCCGCTATCTGACGGTTGCCCTGGCGCTGGTACAGTCCTTTACGATCGCTACAGCTTTACAGTCGCAAGGGAATTTCGTTATTAATCCGGGTTTCGGATTCGTCTTCATGACGATGATCTCGTTGACCACCGGTACTGCCTTTATCATGTGGCTCGGGGAACAGATCACGGAGCGCGGGATCGGCAACGGGATGTCCCTGATCATCTTCACGGGCATCGTCGTCGGGCTGCCGCAGGCGATCGGGAACATCTACCAGAAGGCCTTTGAGACCCGCGAGTGGAACATTGTGCAGCTGTTGGTGATTATCGCGATCATGATCGCGGTGGTCGGCTTAATCGTCCTCGTGGAACGGGGCGAACGCCGCATTCCGGTTCAGTACGCTCGCCGCGTCGTCGGCCGCCGCATGATGGGTGGCCAGTCCACGCACTTGCCGCTGAAGGTAAATGCGGGTGGCGTGATCCCGGTGATCTTCGCCAGCTCCCTGCTGACCTTCCCGCAGACGCTGACGCAAATTGCCTGGGTGCGGGACAACGCCTACCTCAGCGCGATGCTTCGGAGCATCCAACACTCGGAACCGCTGTACATCATTCTTTTCATCGCTCTTATCGTTTTCTTCTGCTTCTTCTACGTCTCGATCATTTTCAACCCGAACGAAGCGGCGGACAACATGCGGAAGTACGGTGGCTTTATTCCGGGTATTCGTCCCGGCAAGAACACCGCCGACTACATGAACAACATTCTCACGAAGATCACGGTGGTGGGTGGTTTGTATCTCTCCATCCTTTGCCTGCTTCCCGAGATCATGATTTCCGGCATCAAACTCCAGCACCTTCCCCTGATTGGGAACTGGGTGGATGCCTATTTCCCCCGCTTTATTCTGGATGGTCTTAACGTCAACTTCTACTTCGGCGGCACCTCCTTGCTGATCGTCGTGGGCGTGGCCATGGACACCGTTAACCAGATTGAAGCCCAACTGATTATGCGGCACTACGAGGGCTTTACCCCTCGTGCGGGCCGGATTCGTGGACGCCGCTCGTCGGCTTAACCGGATCGTTGTTTCGCAATTGAATACCGTCGTTGCTGCCAGTTTTCGTGCTTTCAAACCCCTGGCGGTGTTGTTGTACGGCGTACCGGGTTCCGGAAAGGGCACCTTAGGGAGAATGTTGAGTCAGGTTACCGCCTGGCCTCACATTTCGACCGGTGATCTTCTCCGGCAGCACATCGCGGCGGGAACGCCGGAAGGCCAAGCCTCACTCGGCATCTTGCGGGGCGGCTACGCTCCGGATGTCGTCGTCAATGACTTGGTTGCGCAACGGATGGCGCTGCCCGACTGCCAGAACGGAATGATCCTGGACGGATATCCGAGAACTCTGGAGCAGGCGGTTCAGTTCCTTCCTGTCCTCCGCGGCCATGGCATTGAGCCACTGCTTGTGCGTCTGCAACTGGACTATACTGAAGTGAAGGTTCGCTTGCAGGGAAGGCGCTTCTGTTCTTCCTGCGGCGCGATTTTCAACGTTGTTCGACTGCCCCCTCGCACTCCTGGATTATGTGATGAGTGTGGGGAGTCGCTCGCTGAGCGGGTGGATGACCAAGCCGATTTCGTCGGCAAGAGACTCGACCACTACGCCACGCTGACGGAGCCGGTAGCTCAATACTTGAGCGCCCAGGCGATTCGAAGCTGGGAGTTTAGTGGCCTGGAAACCCCGGCGGCGATCCTCAACAAGCTAATAAAACAGTTACAAGAACATTCCCTGGTTGAACCTAGAACCTCTATCGCCCAATGATCATCCGTAAAAGTCCCGCAGAACTCGAGAAGATGCGCCGTAGTGGCCTTCTTGTCTATAAGGTTCTGCATACCGTGGCGGAGATGGTGCAGGAAGGGGTATCGACGTTGGAACTGGAAGCTGCTGCTGAAAAGCTGATTCTCGATGCCGGAGCCAGGCCCGCCTTTAAGGGGTATTATTCGCCTGCCGCCGGGAATCGCTATCCGTATGTCCTGTGCACCTCGGTTAACGATGAAATTGTGCACGGCATGCCTTCGAAGCACAAAATCCTGAAGCGCGGCGATATCATTTCGATCGATACTGGGGTCCAACTCGACGGCTACTACGGCGACTCGGCGATCACGGTGGGCGTGGGGGAGATCAGTCCCCAATTGGCGAAACTGCTCGCGGTGACCCAGGAGTCTCTCGAACGCGCGATTGAAAAAGTCCGACCGGGCAACCGGCTGTTCGACATCTGCTCGACCGTGCAAAAGCATGTGGAGTCGAACGGCTTCACGATCGTCCGCGAATTTGTCGGCCACGGGATTGGCACGGAGTTGCATGAGGAGCCCCAGGTTCCCAACTACGTGGACCGCAACAACGAGAACCCCCGATTGAAAGAGGGGATGGTTTTGGCGATTGAGCCGATGGTGAACGCCGGCAAACCGCAATCTAAAGTTTTATCTGACCGCTGGACCGCTGTTAGTCAGGATGGTTCGGCTTCGGCACATTTCGAGCATTGTGTGGCTGTTACGAAAGACGGACCGTGGGTACTGACGCGGCCGTGAGGAGATAAGTCCACATGCAGATCCATCGAGCGACCGTCGTAGAGCTAATGCCGAACGGCATCGTCAAGGTGGAAATAGAGAACCGGCAACAAGTGCTCGCACACGCGGCCGGTAATCGAGAAGTACAGTTTGTCCGGCTCCGGCCGGGAGACCAAGTTGAAGTGACGCTCTCGCCACAAGATCCAACGCGAGGCCGAATCACGGGGGCACCAAGGAAGTCATGAAAGTACGGGCATCGGTAAAGAAAATTTGTGATAAGTGCAAGATCATCCACCGCTACGGCATGGTGCGGGTCATTTGTACGAATCCGAAACACAAACAGCGGCAAGGCTAAGCGCGGCGCGCTTTGGCTTTTTAACAGCGATTTTTAGAGAAACAGGAGAACCCAGCCTATGGCACGTATCGCCGGCGTCGATCTACCCGCAAAGAAGCGAGCTGAGATCGGTCTCACTTACATTTATGGCATTGGCCGCACCCGTGCGAAGTCGATCCTTTACCGGGTCGGCGTCGATCCGAACCGGAAGATCTCTGACCTGACCGAGGACGAAGTCAACCAGATCCGTACGCTTCTTGAAAACGAGGGAGCGGTGGAGGGTGACCTCCGCAAGGAAGTGTCTCTCAACATTAAGCGGTTGATCGAGATGGGCTCCTATCGTGGTCTGCGTCACCGTCGCGGCCTACCCGCCCGTGGCCAGCGCACGCACACCAATGCCCGTACACGGAAGGGTCCGCGGAAGGGTACCGTCACCAACAAGAAGAAGCCGGGTCAGAAGTAAGGATCCGCACCAGTAAACGAACATGGCCAAAGCACCAGCAAAAAACGCGAAAAAGAAGGCCTTCAAAAAGAAGGAAAGAAAGAACGTACCGATTGGTCTCTGCCACGTGCAGGCTACGTTCAACAACACGATCATCACGTTCACGGACCCGATTGGTAACGTTATCGCCTGGTCGAGCTCCGGCTCGCTGGGGTTCCGTGGTTCCCGCAAGGGAACTCCATTCGCTGCTCAGCAGGCGTCCTTGACGGCTGCGAACAAGGCGAAGGAGTCCGGCTTGCGGACTGTTGAAGTGCGAGTGAGCGGACCGGGTGCCGGCCGCGAATCGGCGATCCGGGCGTTGTCGACGGCCGGTATCGAAGTTCGCTCCATTAAGGACCGGACTCCGATTCCGCACAACGGCTGCCGTCCCCCCAAAAAGCGCCGCGTCTGATCGCGAGCCTTCCAGAAATTTTACGCACTCCGGCGGCCGCTAGTGCTGTTGCCCCGGAGTGTGTCATACTGTTACCTGACGGATTGTGTCTTTTGGCGCAACTGTCAACCAAGCAGGACGAAGGCGAACGCCGTAAACTGCACCCTGAGTGAAAGCTCAAAGGTTTTAGGAGATTGAATGGCTCGTTATATTGGCCCAGTGTGCCGCTTGTGTCGGCGCGAAGGCATGAAGCTCTACCTGAAGGGAGAGCGTTGTTACGGCCCTAAGTGCGCCGTGAGTGATGAGAAGAAGCGGAACTTCCCCCCTGGTCAGCACGGCCAAGCCCGGAAGCCCAAGATTGTTGGCTACGGTTTGCAGCTCCGTGAAAAGCAGAAGACCCGCCGCTACTTTGGCCTGCTGGAAGGCCAGTTCCGGAACATCTTCGAGAAGGCTAGCCGCTCGAAGGGGATTACCGGCGAAGTGATGCTGCAGATGCTCGAAAAGCGGCTCGATAACGTCGCCTTCCGCATCGGTTTCGCGACCTCCCGCGCTGGCGCGCGGCAGGTGGTTCGCCACGGTCACTTGCTCGTCAACGGCAAGAAGGTGAACATTCCTTCCTACCAGGTCCGCCCCGGAGACGTGGTCTCGGTGCGGGACAAGAGCAAGAATCATCCTTCTATCCTCGCCTCCCGCGACGCCACGGCTCACTTGCCGTCGCCTACCTGGCTCGAAGTTGACCGGGAAAACCTGAAGGCGACCATTGCCACGAACCCGAAGCGTGAAGAATTGGTTCAGATCCAGGTCAACGAACAGTTGATCGTCGAACTGTACTCGAAGTAAGCGACCCAAGTCCACAATCCCTACAAGGAGAGCTATGTTCAAAGGCTTTCAGAAACCGAAGCGACTGGTTGCCAATACCGAGACGCTAACTGAACGTTATGGTATGTTCACGGCGCAGCCGTTCGAGCGTGGTTTTGGCACCACGATCGGCAACAGCCTCCGCCGCGTGCTTCTCAGCTCCATCGAGGGTGCGGCCATCACGGCGGTCCGCATTGAAGGCGTGGCCCACGAGTTCAGCCCCATCCCCGGTGTGACGGAAGACGCGACCGACATTATCCTCAACCTGAAGCAGGTCCCGTTCAAGATGAGCTCCGACGGAATCCATACCGCCCGGATCATTGTGGACCAGCCCGGCGAGGTTCTCTCGGGGCAGATTCAAACGGACGCTGATGTGGAAGTTTTGGATCCGCATCTGCACATCGCGACCGTTGGTGAGGGTGGCAAGCTCAATATCGAAGTGCGTTTGAAGCAGGGCCGGGGCTATGTCGCCGCGGACCGGAACTTCGACGAAGATCTGCCCATCGGATTTATCCCGATCGACTCCGTGCACTCCCCCGTCCGTAAGGTGAATTATTCGGTCGAGGCGGCTCGTCTCGGTCAGATGACGGACTATGACAAGCTGACCCTCGAAGTGGTGACCAACGGCGCGATCTCGCCGCAGGACTCCATCGGCATGGCGGCGAAGCTCCTCAAGGACCACATGAGCATCTTCATCAATTTCGAGGAGATCTCGGAAGCGGTGGAGGAGCCGGCCGAGCGGGGCGTCACCGGACAGGTGAACGAAGTTCTGAACCGGTCGGTGGAAGAGTTGGAACTCTCGGTGCGCTCCTACAACTGCTTGAAGAACGCCAATATTCAGTCCATTGGCGATCTGGTGCAGCGTTCGGAGGCCGAGATGCTCCGGACCAAGAACTTTGGGCGCAAGTCGCTCAACGAAATCAAAGAGATCCTATCTGGGCTCGGGCTTGGCTTTGGCATGAAGTTCGATTCGCAGGGACGGTTGGTCTCCCCGGCTGGCGCGCCGGTCAGTGACAGCGCTGAAATTGGCGAGTAATTCAGAAGTTAGAGAAATAGCATGAGACACAATCGAGCAGGTTTTAAACTCAAGCGCAATATCAGCGCCCGTCGCGCGCTGCTGCGTGGCTTGGTGACCAGCGCCATTCTCGAAGAGCGGATCGTCACGACGGTTCCGAAAGCCAAGGCTGCCAAGCCGATCGTCGAGAAGATGATCACGTTGGCCAAGCGGGATACCCTTCACGCCCGCCGGCAGGCGGCCGCCTTCTTGTTGACCCCGGCTGCTGTGCAGAAGTTGTTTGACCAGATTGGCCCCCGGTTTACACAGCGCAATGGCGGCTACACCCGCGTGGTGCGAGTTGGCGTCCGCAAGGGCGACGGCGCGGAGACCGCGATGTTGGAGCTGGTCGGTTCCGAACTCGTCCGTCGCGCGGCAGACCGTGCCAAGCGTCGGGAAGAGCGTCTGAAGCAGTTGCAGCAAGGTCAGGAAACTGACGGCGAGCAAGATTCGAAATAACTTTTTCGGCCCCCGCAACCCCGGCGCAAGGATCATTCCCTGATTCTTGCGCCGTTCTGTGTGGAGCAGCCTTCTGGTCGTATGGAATCCACCTCCGCCACTCCCGCCGTCCGTGTTTCTGTCCTGTGCGTCAGCCGCAACCAGGATGAGAACCTGCGGCGTTGTCTGTTGGCTTTGACGAATTCCTCGATGGCTGCGGAAATGCAGATTGTGGTGGTGGATCTGGCTTCCCGCGATCAGACCGGCGCCGTTGTCGCTGAGTTTCCGGATCTGACGGCTCTTCGCCTGCCCAAGAACTTCGGCTGGACCAAGGCCGCCAACATCGGCCTACGCTCCACCCAAGGCGAAAGCATTCTGTTCCTCGACCCCCGCGTGGAGCTGGCGCCCGGCGCCGTCGCTGCTCTAGTGGAAAGCGTGGAAGAGAACGGTCCCGTCGCCGCGGCAGTCGCGACCCTGACGTTACCCGACGGCTCTCCGGCCTCTTACCTTCGGACGTTGCCCACCGCGCAGTCGCCGCGGCCGGCCTTTCGGGCCCCGGAGAATTCGGCGGCCCCGGAGACGGTCGAGTACCCGGGCGTGTCGGCGCTGCTCATCCGGAAGTCCTTTCTGAAGGGAATGAATTTTCTGGATGAACGCTATGGAGAGCAGTGGGCCGATGCGGAGATCGCGGCGCAGGTGAAGCGGGCACAGCGAAGGATTTTGCGGGTACCCGGCGCTTCCGGGGTTCTCCACCCGGAGCAGCCCAAACAGATTGATGCAGATCTGCTGGAAGCCGATTGGCATACCGGCGCTGCCGTCTACCTGAAGAAACACCAAGGTACGGGCATTGGCCATTCGGTCGGTTCGGTCTTCGGTTCTCTGTTTACTGGCAAGCTGGGCAGCGTACGCCATCTGCTTTCCGGAACGAAAATTGATGGGACTCAGGAATGAGTGGCTTTACCCATCCCAACCATTTGTGCTAATCTAGGCTCTTGCGCGCACACTTGTCGTGTGCCCTGCCGACCCCATCTTTTCGGAGTCTCTCTATGGAATGTCCTGTAACTGGAATCAAAACGCGGTTTGGTAACCGTGTCTCGCACGCGAACAACAAGACCCGCCGCACCTGGCAGCCGAACATGCAAAGCAAGCGCTTCTGGTATCCCGCCGAGAACCGCTTCATCCGGCTGACGCTGAGCGTCCAAGGCATCAAGCACATCGACAAGGTCGGCATTGACGTCGTGGTCCGGGATCTGCGCGCCAAGGGCGTGAAGTTCTAAAGCCGCTGGCATCGGGGACAGTAGTGGGTTCCCCGCTGTAGTAAGACTGTTTTCTGAATCGGGGAGCCGCACACAACGCACGGCTCCCCTTCTCGTGCGTAGACACGATGCTCCCGCTGGAAGCTCCCCTTCTGTCCGGCGGTGTTGACGTAGTCGGAGATGGACGACCCGCCCATGGCAATCGCCTCCAGGAGCAGGTGGCGCATTTCTGTCCATACGCGTTCCCACGCTGCGGGCGATAGCTCCTCCGTGCGGCGTTCCGGGTGGAGACG
>Ga0157615_1010354_pt1 | contig 16891 bp, 30 predicted proteins | sample GEODES144metaT_FD_106802 | JGI IMG/M metagenome (GOLD analysis project Ga0157615, IMG submission 106802) | Eutrophic lake water microbial communities from Lake Mendota, Wisconsin, USA - GEODES144 metaT (Metagenome Metatranscriptome) | ecosystem: Environmental > Aquatic > Freshwater > Lake ... | reverse complement strand
GCACCTGACCCTGTCAAGTGGGCATAGTACTACGAGGGTGAATCCATACTCAGAATGGTTTGGGAAGCCGTTACTGCTCAAAATAACAATGGAACCGCTGCTACTGGCTACCAGATTTAATATACAGACACGACTGGCTGGACCTGGTTCAAGGACTCTGAGGTCTTACCCCCAGAGTAGACCTAGTACAATATAAGTTGCAATCTCACAGATAATGGGCGCAAGCTTTTTGTTCAGCTCCGATACCTTACACAGACCGAAGGAACATCGATGTGGAGCGTGCCAGAGACTTTCATGTGCGCAAGTCTTCCCAAGCCTCCAACTACCATGTACACTGATATGGCGACATAGGACCTCATTATATTCCGGTGGGAGCCTCCCACTAGCTCAGGAGGTACCCCTATCCTCGGCTACAAGGTATACATGAGGGAGGTACAAGAGCCTGACTTTGACCTAGCACTTGATACCCCTCGGTATGATGGCACTGAAGATCCCATCACTCGACTCCTCTATATCAAAAGCTACAAAGGCGCGCCCCTTGTGCAGAGTAAGACCTATGTATTCATGATCAAGTCTCGCAACTGGGTTGGCTGGAGTGCTAACTCAGACAACTTCATCCTGACGCTGCCACTGAGGATCCAAGCTGACTAATCCCTTGTCAGCGGAAATGGCCTGCCCGGAGCCCTCGTCCTTATAGACGCCTCAGTTACCGCCGAAGTTCGTATCTAAGCATTTAATGTTCTCAACTCAGTTAAGACCGAGAAGGTCAACGCCCCTGAGGATATTCTCTTCATGCATGTCTTCGATCGTTGTGCCCAGCCTTAGGGTAACTACTTCTGCGAAGAATTGACTAACGTGTCCTCGAATATGCTGAAGCCGCCTTAGATGCACCGCCTAACTTTTCTCTCGGACGCCATAGCCTATCCCCTTAGGAACTAATATATTATGACCTATCAGATAAAGCGCAAGGGTATTGCCACCCTTGACTTCCTATCGATGTACCAAGGTGGGCTTTGGGCCGAGTACTTTAACAATGCGTTCCTTGATGGTGTGCCAGCCATCTCCCGTCTTGACAACAAGGTTGACTTCGACTGGGGCTTGGGGCTGATCACTAATGAAGTCGCGGACTTTGTTAGTGTCCGCTGGTCTGGCAAGATCCTCGCCCCTGAGACCGAGTCCTTCACCTTCATTCTCCATGCTGATGACGGTGTACGCATGTACATTAACGAAGAGCTTGTGATTGACCGCTGGGACAAGTGCTGCGAGGACGTCGCCACAACATTCCCCATGGTCAAAGGCAACTTCATCGATGTCCGCATCGAGTACAAGGAGTACCAAGAAGAAGCCTATATCCGACTCTACTGGACTTCCCAGAAGATTCCCAAGGAGATTATCTCGCCTGTCTATCTGTACTACCCTATGAGAGTTGGAGCTAGCCCCTATAACGTCGTCATCAACAAAGGTCCCTCTATCGCTAGCAACACGATAGCCTTTGGAGATGGTCTCCAAAAAGCGACCTCTGGCAAAATTGCATACTTCTCGATTCAGGCCAAGAATGAGGACGACCTCATCATTGACAACAAGGATGATCAGTACTAGATCATCTTCGAGGGTCCCGGAGACACCTCTGTTGGCAACTTCTACGTCACTGCGACCTACTTCTCTAACGGTCTGTACAATGCAAACTATGTCCCATAGATTTCAGGCCGCTACAAAGTGACTATCACACTACTTGGCTACCTTAGTAAAGCTGACACACAGATCAAGGGCTCGCCCTTCTATGTTGATGTGTCTCCAGGAGAAATCATGCCCATAAACTGCTTTACCAGTCTCGGCACTGATATTGTCACAATCATTGCCGGAGAAACCAAGTTCTTCCAGATTGATACCTATGATCTCTGGAACAACAAACAAGTTACTTCCTATGATGATACCGCTATTAGTATGATAGCCTACTACTAGGGCATAGGTGACTACGTGTCTTAGATAGGAGTTGCTGATCTTCCAAACTGGCCAACCATTTATGGTAAAGACATCGCTGGCATTTCGATCGACCGCAATAAGGATGGCACTTATGCAAGCTAGCTGACTATTTTCCGCGCTGGCCTCTACAGCTTTGTGACTATCATTAACAACGAAGCTGTGAAGAATTCCCCTCAACCTTTCCTGGTAACACCAGCAGAGATCTATGCTCCTAACTGTGTCGTGAAGAATGTTGTTAATGATTATATCGCTGGAACTCTATCATTCTTTAATGTGCAGGGCCGCGATTTCTACTCTAACAATATTGTAAATAAGCTTTCCGTTGCTGTGACCGATTACACACTAGAGTTCCGAAATAAAACCTCTAACCTAACAGTAAGCGTTGGAACTATTACTGATCAGCCAGCTCTCGGTCCCTTCGGATCATTCCGTGTCTCCTTTACTCCAACTCTTGCCGGAAAGTTCAACATGCACCTCTTGTTCAATGGACTTGACATTGACTCCTCCCCTTATGAGGTAACCGTGACTCCTGCCGCTGCCACGGATGCCCCAAGTTCCACTATTGTCAATATCAACTCGATGGTGCACACTACAGGTGACACCCTTGTCTTTGTGATTGAGTCGCGCGATTAGTTTAGCAACCTTCGTACCGTATCAACTTCTGATGTGTACTCAGTAACCCTTACTGGTGAAACCTCAGGTCAAGTCTACACTGCAGCTACTCCAATAGCCAATAAGAATGGTACATACACGGCTAAGTTCATGTTCACAAAGGCTGAGTCCTACACACTCCAAGTGAAGCTTGGAGGAGTAAACGTGAAGGACTCCCCCATTCCTCACTTCAAGGTCAATGTGGGATTGGCCCAGGCTAAGTATTCCCAGCTAGTTGCGTCTTAATCACCTTTGATCGCTGGGCGTAATTACACTTTCAAGATTTAAGCTAAGGATATCTTCTCCAATGTTGCAGTTGCCCTTACCGATGAGCCTGAGCTCTTCGACTTCTATCTCATTGGTGTGTCTCCTAACAACAAAGACTAGAAAGTAATAGCCTCAATGAAGTATCTATTCGGCCTCTACGAAGCAACGTTTAGCCTTCCTCTGGTAGGATCTTACTCAGGCATCATTCGCCTTGTCCAGCAGATAGGTCTCCTAGCCACCTACTATAGGACAATTGATTTCCAGGCTCCTGTCTACCTTGTGAGTACTTATGACCACGCGTAGACCTAATTCACTCAGATCGATTAGGAAATCGATTTCCGCTTCGATGAGCAAGAGCCCATGATCACTCCAAACTACCCGACCGAATACTTCTCAGTGAAGTGGGTAGGCATGCTTCTCGTGCCGACGACCGAAACTTATCGTTTGTCAATTGAGGCCCAGAACACCTCCATGGTGGAGTTGATAGTCAACGGTGCTCGCAAGCTGGTCTACAATGACTACTCGGGCTAGGGCACTTCCGAGGAGATGTACGTGGACTTAGAGTTCACTCGCGACACCTTCTATAACTTCGAGCTTCGGTACGCCCAGAAGATCGGTCCGCACAAGCTGCGCCTATTCTGGGAGAGTGACACTCGCGACAGAGAGATCATTCCTGCCAAGTTCTTCTACAATAGACTCAGCAGCACCTTCACTCCCTATGTTCTCCAGGTGCTCCCTGATATCAGTAATGCAACTACTACTGCCCTTGCTAGCTCAGTTGACTACAAGGACGCAATTGTTGGCATTAAGGAGAGCCACTTGATATATGTTCGTGACATGTTTGGCAACCTGCAAAATCACATGGATGATATCTTCCGCGTTACTCTCGTGTAAGTTGCGACTGGTACTCTTTAGACAGTCGTCTTCACCAAAGTGAGTAATGGAGTGTACAAATTCGAGTACACATTGATGACGGTCGGTGATTACAAGCTCGACATCAGCATCCAGTACAATGGATAGGGATCTTTCTACGCCCTCAGCACATCGCCGTTCTACATTAAGTGCCACGTGACTACCACTGATGCTCGGTGGACAACAATCACAGGCGAGGGCAAGAACTACGCAATTGCTGGTATCCCCAACGGTTTCCTTGTCACTGTCTTTGACCAAGGTAACAACCAGCAGCAGACTGGTGGTGATAGAATCGCTGTTACCATTGTGAGCTAGTCAGGCCTTATTACAATCACAGAGATTGAGATCTTCGACAACTAGGACGGCACATATAGAGTAAAGTATGAAGTGAACGATGCTTCTGAGCCCTACACAGTCACTGTTGTTGTCAATGATGATACTGCCAACAAAAAGACTACATAGCTTGTAGTCGATCCAAATACTTCCAATGCTGTAGCTTCAAAGTTGACTGGCACAAGCACTCCTTTGACGATTGCTGCCGATCATACGTTCAATTTCCAAATATTTGACAGCTTCAACAACCCTATCTGGGTCCCCAGCTATATCTTGGCTGTACTTAGTGGATAAGGCCAGACCATATATAGCTCGGCAGTAGTAACTAACTAACAGCTGGGTCAGTACAGTGTGACTTTTAACGTCCCAAGAGACCTTGCTCACTAGTCGACGAAGTGCGGACTCTATAGCTTCGCCGGCTACCTCCTTCAGCCTGGTGGCCTCGTAGGAAGTTACTACACTAACAAGTGGTTCTCAGGTGAGAAGCCATATCTTACCCAAATAGACTCGACCGTCAACATGAATTGGGGTTCGGGCGATGTGATCCCTCAAGTTGCATCCGACTATGTTAGCATAGTTTGGAAAGGCTTCTTGAAGCCCCTGTATGACCAGGACTATACTTTCTTAGTTGAGTCCAACGATGGAGTGAAAGTGATCGTGAATGACTAAGTGGTGATAGACGCCTTGCGTGACTCAGTGACGGACAAAGACACTCACTTGGAGATTAGCACAGTTGCGATCCCACTTAAGGCCGGCAAGATGGTGCCTATCGTCGTTCAGTACTACGAGACAACTGGCATTGCAATGGTTGCTCTATACTGGAAGAGTGCCTCGCAGGCCAAAGAAATCATTCCTTCGACTGCTCTCTACTACAAGAAGCAGGAGGAGCCGATCACTGGCTACCTTTACATGGTCGACTTCATTGACGTACCAATGGCTGCCACAGACTTAGCCCAGGATGTCCCTGCTACCTATGCACACACCTCGCTCTCTTTAGTCTGGAAGGCGCCGCGTGACTTTGGCTGCCTGCCCATTCAAAGCTACCAGTTCCAACGCTGGGACTAGCCCACGACTAATTGGGTCGATGTCACGGACTAGACCATGTATGGCGCATCGCCCAAGGGCACAGCCAACCAACTGACAAGTGGAGTCCTTACCAAGCTCAGAATCATCACTAGAAACTCTCTTGGTCTTGGAACTCCCTCAGATCCAATTACTCTGACACCAGCTTCAAGGCCAGGTGCTCCAGGCGCTGTAATAGTTACCTCGTATGGTGACCCAGACGGTGGAGACTTCCTTGATCTCGCTTGGGATATGCCCATCGATACTGGCTCCAACGATAAGACTACAGTGCCTTTGACTAAGTACATGCTCGAAGTGGATGAGCATTTCGGACTAGGATTCGTCCCACTGATTGAGTTTGACGCCGATCTTGACGGTCCTTTCGCACCAACAATGGCTTACAGGCATCAAAACTTGATCCTTGGCCATGCATACAGCTACCGAGTTAAGGCCAAGAACTTGATGGGATATGGTGTCTACTCTTCGATTGCACAATAATACATTCCCAGATAGCATCCAGGAAAGCCTGCAGCTGCTCCCAAGCTCGTACCTGCCTCATCAAACAGATACGAGATTGTCATTGCCTATGATCCCATCGTAGAGAACACTGGTGGCTCTGCCATCCTGTCCTACAATGTATATGTTGACGATGGCAATGATGGAGATTTTACTGGCCCATATATGAGCACTGGAAGCGGTATGACCATGCTTTTCTCCACTAATTTGCTACCTGTACCTAAGAGACCAGTCATTGGCAAAATTTACAGGTTCAAGTACTCTTCAACCAACATCGCAGGTGAGTCCCCGCTCTCAGAAGAACTGAGCGTTCTCTGTGCTGAAGTCCCTAAGATTCCTCTGAATCTTGTGAGAATTGACTCAGCTATTCTACCAGCCGGTTAGATTAGAGTTACTTGGGACATGCCATCTGACAATGGTGGATCTCCCATTACCGGGTATCGACTCTACCTCAACGATGTTTTGCACTACGATGGTGCTGGATTGCCTACTGAGGTCATCTATACCTTGGTAAACTTGAATGTCGGTCGTGACTACAAGATTTCCATCAGTGCTATTAACGCCAAAGGTGAAGGCTTGGACCGTGCAGTGACTACTTTGACTGCCGCTAGCCACCCTTAGAAGATGAACAAGCCGCTGCTCAAGTCGGCTACCTCTTCTTCCATTTTCATTCAGTGGTCTTCCACCGATTTCTTCGACGGTGGAGTCCCTGCTTCCTCCTACGCAATCAGGAGAGACGATGGACCCAACACAGGCTTCCTGCCTTAGGTGACTACCACTGCGACCCAGTACGAATTCAATGGACTCCTTTAGTCCAAGTTGATCTACAGGTTCTAAATCGCAGCAATCAATGCCATCGGCCAGGGTGAGTGGTCCGAGGCTGTCGCCTTCTACACGGCAGATGTGCCTAGTGATCCACAGTCTCTGACTGTGGTGTCTCAGACCCAGAGCGCTATAACCATCTCCTGGTAGCCACCCGCTACGACTGGTGGTTGCGACATCGAAGGATATCGCATCTATATGGAGGATGTGCTGGCGCCTGGCTTCATAATGGTCTACAACGGTGTGACATTACCCACGGTGACTTAGTTCACAGTGGCCGTACCAACTATACAGCCTAGCAAGTACTACAAATTCAAAGTGCAGGCTAAGAACTGTGGACGATTCTCTGCCGGTCTCGACAGTTAAATCACCGTTGCTAGTGCCTCAGTCCCATCGAAAATACTGAGAGCTCCTAAGTTAGTCGCCTTTGAGAGTTCTACCTCAATGTCCATAGAGTGGAACCAGCCTCCTTACAATGGAGGTTTCGCAGTCCTTCACTACAAACTCTATGTGAACAATGCCTTAAGAGATGACAAAGTAGATGCCACTGAGAAGACTTATGTCCTCACTGGTTTAACTCTAGGCACAAACTATAAGATCTAGCTCTCCTCAGTTAATGAGGTAGGAGAGAGTTTGAAATCAGACTCCACCACGATTCTATTCTCCAATGTACCCTCTGCCCCGGCTAGTCTTACTCTAGCCTCGGTTATTGAGACTGTGTAGTAGCCGTTTATCCGGGCAACATGGATGGCACCAGCCAGTTCTAATGGTGATGCGGTAAAAGGCTATAGGCTCTATATTGATGATGGTGAGGGAGGCGATTACACTTTGGTCTACGATGGTAGCAAAGCTTTCCCCAATGTATATACATTCACCATCAAAGAGCAAATCGTGTGTGGAACAGTCTATAATGTCAAGGTTACTGCCGTGAACTACGCTGGAGAGAGCGCCCCCACTTTGCAGAGAATGAGAGTTGGAAAGCCTTCATCGGTACCCCTCTATCTCAAGTGGACATAGATCGTCCCACAAGCTTCGATCTCTTTGAGCTGGGTTGCCCCCGTAGATAATGGCTGCCTACCTCTGGTAAGCTACGTGATAAATAAGAACGGAGTTGATATGGCTGATGTGATCGCACCCAACCAGCTTTCCTTCGTTGATACTCACCTTACCACGGGAGGTACGATAGGTACTTAACTTGTGTACAAGATTAAGACAACTAATTATGCTGGTGAGTCTCTATACTCAGAGCCTCTACCTATTACCGTAGGCCTTGTCCCAAATGCTCCCACCTAGCTGAGGATATCGTCATAAACAGTTCCTTCGGTGGTAAATCTTGCATGGGACACTGAAGCCACGATTGCTAACAACCCTAAGACCCTTGCATACAAGGTTTATATAGATGATCTCAGTGGTAATCCACCTTAGCTTGTGTTTGACACCACTGGAAATGCCCTTGTGCAAGAGACAAAGGTTTCAGACCTAAAAGTTGGCGCTTTGTACAAAGCAACTGTCACTGCCACTAATGAAATTGGAGAAAGCCTCTCTAGTAGCCCTCTAACCATTCACGTAGGGATTCTCCCTAGTAAAATTAAGAATGTACGACTTGAGTCTTCAACGACAACATCAATTTTCGTTAGATGGGATTTCCCAGAGAGCAATGGTGGCCTTGCTTTGAGTCAATATACTGTCTACTTAGACATCGGTCAGACAGGTGCTCCAACCAAAACTGTCATTATTTACGACACACTACAGAACTGGCTCGATGTTGATGGTCTCACCACAGGAGTCAAGGTAGACGTTGAAATCTCTGCCTCTAACATTAATGGCGAAGGCGAGACTTCCAACTCCCGCACTTACTACGTTGCGACTGCACCGGCATAGATGGATGCTCCAAGTGAGACGAAAATCTCCCTTCCTGACTATTCCCAGGATGAAGCAGCCGTACAAGTGTCTTGGATCGCCCCTTCCAACAATGGTGCTCCTGTCTATGGATATAAGCTCTACATGGCTGACGGCCCAAGAGAGTACACCTTGATCTATGATGGTGTAAATAGGGCTGATATCCTAACCTTTACTGCAACCAAGAACATTCTTAAGACACAATGGTATCGTTTCCGTGTCTCAGCTGTCAACATCATAGGAGAATCTCAGCTTTCTCCAGAGTTGAAAGTCTTCGTTGCTGTAGTACCTTCTTCTCCCATCAACTTCACCTTCGTAAGCTCTGATACTGGCTCTATTGAAGTCAAATGGTAAGAGCCTTTGTACGATGGCGGTTCAACATTGAGTGGGTATAACATGTACTACAAGAAGGTGTTAGATGGTTTGAATGTTCCTTTCACAAAAGGTAGCATCATTCCAGCTTCCCAGTTGACAACGATTGTAACTGGCCTTTAAGCCAACTTCGAGTATGTACTCTACATTCGTGCGGTCAACATCAAAGGAGAGAGCATTAGATCTGGTGTGGTCTACCACTATGCTGGACCTGTTCCTACGCAAGTGGCTGCTCCTACTCTTATTGTCAGCTCTAGAACTGATACTACTGCAACTATCTAGTGGACTGCACCAGGGGTCTCCACTACCACGGTATTAGGCTACTAGGTTCTTATTAATGAGCCTAATAGCAATGCAGTACCTACCATTGTAGCCTATGATGGCTCAGCTGTCAGCGTAGTAACCACTGCGACTATCCGCGGTCTAGTTAGTCAATAAGGTTACTATGTCGCTGTTAGAGTTTTGAACCGTGCTGGATGGAGTGATTTGAGCCCATATTTGGAGCTCACTGCTGGCAGATTGCCTTCCCCTCCCTCTAAAGCACCAGCTCTTATCAAGTCCAGTGCCTCACAAATTCAGTTCTCTTGGACTCCGACCACAGATGTTGGAGGAGCCTCTAAGATCGATGCCTACAAGATTTATGCAAATGGCAATACATTGATAGATACAGTTTCTCCTCAAACACTTTCTTATGCTTTCAAAACAGTGACTGAAGGAACTAGCTATCTGATATCTATCTCAGCAGTAAGTATTATCGGGGAGGGTGCTAAGTCCCTAGATACACTAATGTGGGCAATAAATACCCCCGATGCTTCTGCATTAACTGTGACGAATACCACTCGTGATTCTTGCTAGGTGACGTGGACTGCTGTTTCACCTCCCCAATTCTCTCTCATCACTGGCTATACCCTGATGATTGACGATGGAAAGGGAGGAGAATTCTCCGTAGCTTACGATGGCAGCATCAACCCGTCTCTGCAAAAGTACACGATTGAGAACCTTAGATCGTAGACCACTTATCGTATGCTTATCTACGCATCTAACAAAGCTGGTAATGGCGAGAACTCAACTATCATTAGCTGCTATACCGCCACCCTGCCAGGCGTCCCAGGAAAGCCCAAGATGATAACTTCCTCAGCTACCTCTATAGAGTTGAAGTGGGATCCCGCATATGATGACGGAGGTTCTCCCATCGAAGAATACCAGCTCTATATGGACGAAGTTGAAGGCCTTGGTGCACCCAACGTTGAAGACTGGGTACTTAAATTTGCTGGTAAAGCTCTTACATACACTGTCTAGACCGGTCTTACACCGAAGAAGAGCTATAGATTCAAGGTGCTAGCCAAGAATGAGTATGCAATTACAAGCCTCTATTCTGAGATCACAGAGTATATTGCGGCAGCACTTCCTTCTAAAATTACATTCCCACCCCAACCATTCTCCACAGTAACCTTGAATAGCCTTGAGTTGAATTGGAACACACCAATTATCGACTCGGCAACAATGATTCCCATCAATTACTACAAGGTTTACTGGGATGAGGGCTATAGAAACTCAGGTGACTTTGTGCTAAATTCCCTTGTCACCTCTTATGACCAGGACTTCTTCACTGTTAGCAATCTTGAGACTGGGAAACTTTACAAGTTCCAAATCTCTGCAGTGAATGATGTTGGTGAGGGTCTACTCTCAGATGAGATTTCGCATTATGCTATGACTAAGCCTTCTGCTCCTCAGACCCCATATATCATCACATCTATTAAGACTGGCACTGATACATCCTCAGCTACAATCGGTTGGTATGCTGTGATTGAGACTGGCGGTGTGCCTTTAACAGGCTACAAGCTCTATGCGAAACTTCTCGCTACTGGAGTCGAAACTTTAGTATATAACGGCACTGACAAGCCTGAAATACTATCGACTGTAGTTGAGAACTTGGTATTAAATCAGGACTACGATATGTATCTGACTGCCTTAAACATCTATGAAGGTCCAAAAAGCTTACCCGTGCGAGTAAGGGCCGCTGGTTTGCCACAGGCTCCCGGCCCTATCCTACTGATTTCGGATTCACGCACTGGAACAAGTATTGGTCTTGAATGGACTCCTCCTGCAAGTGACGGTGGTTCACCTATACTTGCTTACAATCTGGTTATGGTGACTGAAAACCAGGCTGACAAAGTGATCTACTACGGTACATCATTAAGCACAAAAGTTGCCGGACTGCAGAGTGGTGAACTCTACAGATTCCGAGTCCAGTGTACGAATGTTGTGGGTAAGGGGCCTTGGTCAAGCATCTACTAGTTCTTAGTAGTTGATAAGCCTTCTGAGCCTCTAAACACTAATATTGACTCTTATGAGAGCTCTTATGTATCATTCTCCTGGGAGCAACCATTGTACAACGGTGGACAAGCTCTTTCAGGTTTCAAGCTCTACAGACAAGAGTGCTCAGACTCCCTATCAGCTGCAGTCGAAATTGCAACTGTCCATCCTTCTCAATTTGAATATACAGATACCACTATGACTGGAGGTCTCTTGTATTGCTACACTGTTGTGGCTTTCAATCAAATTGGAGGCGATTCTCCCTCAAGCGTGAAGGCAATTGTAACACCAATCACTATTCCTAGTGGATTGCCCGCACCTACGTTGGTCACACGCACTCAAACATCTCTGACTGTACAGTGGTACATACCTAGCTCAAATGGAGCCTCAGAGATATAGTTCTACAATCTCTACATCAAAGCAGAGTATGAGAGCTAGTACAGGGAGATCTATAGCGGCAAAAGTCTAAGCTACACTGCTGAGCAACTTCCTACAGGTTTCAATTTCCAGTTTAGAGTCAAAGCAGTTAATGCACGTGGTATGAGTGATTGGAGCCTTACCTCTGTCCCTATGATTACTGCTCTGATTCCTGGTATACCTTTGAACCTGAAACTAATGACACGTAGTGAGACTGCTATCACATTCTCATGGAAACCACCTACTGATAATGGTGGTCTTGAATTGATCGGCTATAAGGTTTATGTAGCCTAAGATAATGGCGAGTTTATGGAGGTTTCTACAGCTCCTACTAAGCTGAATCCTACTATAATTACTCATACTTAGACTGGATTGATCTCGGGCGAGCCTTATAAGTTCAAGGTATCAGCAATGAATTCCATAGGTGAAGGTCTAATGACCGATCACATCTATGTCATAGCTGCAGATATGCCCTAATCACCAGTTAACCCACCTATTGTCTTGGAGAAGACTGAGACTTCAATTACTATCAGAATTGAGACTCTTCCAGGCACCTCAGATGGAGGTTCAGCTATAACTGGCTACATCATCATGATAGATGATGGCCTAGGTGGTGATTTCGTGCAGGTTCAAGACTCTCTTGATACAGAGGTTACGATCAGCAATCTTCGCAGTGGTCGAACCTACCGAATCAAATACGCAGGTAGAAACATAGTATACGACTAAAACAACATGTATGAGTGCGATTCCATCTAATGGAGTCCCAGCTAAGTTGTTCTTACTGCTTTGCGGCCTGAACCTCCTCAAAATCTCAAGCAAGATGATATATTGAAGTATAAGACAGCGATAGTTGTGAGATGGACTGAGTCTCTTGATGATCATGGCTCTCCTATCATCTCTCACATTATCTCGATTACGAATCTTGCTGACTCTAAAACAACTGAGTTTGTTCTCCCACAGTCTTCCTTCAGCTACATCTTTACAGGTCTTACTTCGGGAGTCCACTATACAATGAAGATTAAGTCTAAGAACTTGGTAGGTGAATCAGATTGGTCTTTGCCAATGTTTGCCTATGCCGGTGTGGAACCGACTCGACCTGACATCATTACATTCGTTTCTTCGACAAGAAACACTCTGCAGCTCACATGGCCTGCACTCCTAGGTGAGGATACTGGTGGCACTAACACCAATCCCATTACCATCACCAACTATGATCTCTACATGGACAATGGATACAACGGAGACTTCAAGGTGATCTATTCTGGTCCAACACCTAGCTACTTCGTTCAGTATCTAACCCCAGGTCTCATGTACAGATTCCGTCTTCGAGCTCATAACTCAATCGGACTACAAAGCGAGCTTTCTACCATCTAGTATATGATGGCTGGCACAACTCCATCTGCGCCAGGTCTTCCTAACTTGATTAGCCAGTCTAATCAGCTGATTGAGTTCTACTGGAATGAGCCTTTTGACAACGGTGGTACCTCCCTCACCTCCTATGAGGTTGAAATCCTCCGCATTAGTGACTAAACAAAGAGAAGCATCACTGTCATCAATGCAAATCGCTATACTTACTCAAGCAGTGCCCTAGGCTTCGAAGCTGGCCGGGAATACCATGTGAGAGTGAGAGCGAGGAACTTCATCACTGAGTACTACTCATTGTATGGAACATGGAGCGCTACTGCGACTTTCTATTCTAGCATCCTACCTCAAACAATTAGCGGCCTAACTTATGACAGTCTCACCAAAGTAGGCTCAACTATCCATTGGAGCATTCACTCTAGTGAATCATAGAAGGGATACTCAACTACATTACCCATCTACACGCTCGAAATAGATGACTGTAAGAATGGAGCCTTCTCACAAATCTTGCTTACCACTACGAGTGTGACTTCCTATACAATCTCTAATCTTACACCTGGCATCACCTGCAGGTATAGGATGAAAGTCGAAAACATCATCGGACTCAGCCCATACTCTGACATACTATCAGTCCACTATGCTGAAAAACCCGATGCCCCTCTGGTTCCCAAGTACGTAGCTCGTTCAGGTGGTGACCTGACAATCGATCTTTCTCCCTTTATTACTATCGAGTGGGAGGCGCCTTTCGAGACTAATGGTGCACCCATCCTCGGATTCCTTGTGCAGATGAGCATCAATTCTGGGGATTTCGCTGTTGCACTGGACGCTTCGTCAAACCCGAACCAGAAGACATTCAAGTTCCAGGGCTTGATAGCCGGACAATCATACAGATTCCGTGTTGCTGCTCGTAATGTCAAGGGATGGTCTCCTTATGGACCCTCAATAACTATATTGGCAGCGACTATGCCTCCCAAGATGAAGCCACTCACCATTGGAACGATTACTCCAAATGAAGATTAAAGTTCAATCGTTGTTCAATGGATTGAGCCTTCTGAAAACGGTGGCTCCCCATTGACTGGCTACTATGTGCAGAGAAATAGTGGCTATGGAACCGCTTATCTTGAGCCAGGCACATGGATTGTAGCAGGCACTACTTCCTACACTTTCACCAATCTTGTAGCGGGTGCCATTTACCAATTCAGAATAACTGCTGTGAACACTATATATACTACAAATAGGTTCATACCCGACGATATCCTCAACTTCTCTGATGATGCATCAAGTATAGTGGCTCTAGTCCCAGGCTAGATAACTGATTTGAGACAAAAGTCATATGACTATGTCAAAGGCACTATCAAGCTCCTATGGAGCGCCCCTGCCATAAATGGAAGCCCAATTAAGAACTACACAGTCCTGAGGGATGTTGGCAGTGGTATATTCTACCCCTTGTGGTCTGGAGCTGAGACTTCCTTTATCGACACCAATTTAGTAGAAGGAAAGTCTTATAACTACAAGATCTATGCTAGCAATGCAGCAGGTGATGGTCCTGTTTCTCAACCCAAAGTCGGATATGCTGGTGAGATCCCAGGAATCATCAGACAAGATTAACTTTACATCACAAAGAGAAGTCTTACTGAGCTTTCAATTGCTTATGATGAACCTGACAATACTGGCGGTCATCCCATCTTAAAATACTGGATTAAGGTCCAATCAGGAGATGACTTCTAGATTGAGAGTGCACCCATTGATAATGATGTATCTCTAACATATTCAAAGGCAATTGCACCTGGAAATGAAGGCAAGAACTTTAGGTTCAAAGTTGCTGCCGAAAACTTACTAGGAGTTGGTCCTTACACTATTGGCATTGTTTTGATGGCTGTAAATCCTCCGGATGCACCATCTCTTGCAATAGATGACTTGAGCAGGACTCTAACTTCTATAGCCCTTAAATTCACCCCAGGTACAAGCAACGGTGGCTCTCTTATCACTGGATATCTTCTCTATAGAGATCAAGGTGTAGCAGGAAGCCCCTTTAAGCTTATCTACAATGGAACTTTCTAACCAGAGATGATTTACTTCAATTCAACTGAGTTAATGACTGGTCATTACTATAACTACAAGCTCTATTCAATGAATGTCATATATACTAGCAATCTCTTTGGTTCAATTAAGGTTCTCATTGCAACAGTGCCAGCTCAGCTAAAGAAGCCTGAATTTGTATCATCAAGCCTCATTGATAAATCAATTACAGTAACGTGGGATGAGCCTTCCTACATTGGAGGTATCCCCGTCTAGAGATACGATCTCTGGATTGATGATGGAGCTGATGTATTCCCATTGATTCCTATAAAGTTCATACCTCCAGCAGGAGATAAGACTTTCACTTACAAGTTCACTGGTCTTACTGCCGCTCTAACTTACTAGATCAAGATCTAGGCAGTAAATGAGATAGGATCATCTTTGATGTCTGAGCGTGCATATCTTGTTTGTGCTGACCTTCCAGGAGCTCCAGGCGTTCCTATTTTAGAAGCAACGACCGCAACTTCTATTTCAGTAGCATGGGATGAACCTATTAGCGATGGTGGTGCTCCTATCTCAGGCTATAAGCTCTATATGAACGATATATTAGCAGATGATGAGTTCAATCTCATTTATGATGGATCTAACTACCCTTCTGCAATATCCTTCACTAAGAAAAACCTTACTCCAGGCAAGTACTACCGATTCAAGGTATCTGCTATGAACCGCAATGGAGAGAGTCCAAAGAGCGCTGAGTCTAAGTTCCTAGCAGCTGACTTCCCAGGTGCACCTAGTCAGCCCTATTGGATCACATCTACACCAAATCAAATCACTATCGGTTGGTATCCTCCTTCAGATAATGGCGGTGGTTAGATCTTCGGTTACTAGATTTACCACAAGAAGCGCAACCAAGCTGAAAGTGAATGGACGTAGGTAGGATTCACTGACCTCAATACTCTCACATTTACCCATAACTAACTAACTGGTATCGAAGATGTTCAGTACAGAGTTAGAGCAATAAGCTCAAGAGGTAACGGAGCCTTCTCGATCCGTGCTACCTTTGTCCTTGCCTCACGACCGACAACAACTATCCCTGTCAAGGTATACTCAACTAAGAATTCCATATCAGTTTCATGGGCACTTGTCTCGGATGGCGGTTCACCTGTCCTCGGCTACCTACTATACTAACTAAATGTTACTACTGGTGGAGAATACTTAGTATACAATGGAAGCAGCATCCCCACTATAACAAGCTTTAACTCAAGTGGACTGATGCCCGGACACTTTTATCAGTTCAGAGTATAGGCCATTAATAGAGTTGGACTGGGAGATATCAGCGCTTTCTGCCCTAAGATCAAGTGCGCATAGATCCCTGGAAAGCCATATGCTCCAATTTATCTCCAATCAAGTGCTTCAACAATCACCATTGGTTGGAAAGATGTCGAGGAGAATGGTGGTTCTCTTATCACTTCCTATAAGGTGTATGCTGACACTGGTGATCTGACCGACAGCACCTTCAATTATGTTGATAGCACACCTAACCTGCAATACACACTTGACAATGCAGTCAAGACAGCCTATATAACAGGTTAGAAGTACAGATTCCGCATAACAGCCGTCAACGATCAGGGAGAGTCAGAGGCGAGTCACGAGATTCGCATCCAGCTTGTTGCCCTGCCTTCCAAACCTGCCGCCCCAACAATTGATCGCTCAAAGTGCACGCTCACATCGATATATGTCGAGTGGACGAGCCCTGGACCAGACACAGAGGGCTTCCGCATGTACATGAGCGAGAAGGGCTCTGGCAAGTTCGTCAAGATCCACGATGGCACCTACAACTTAGACATCAAGTTCTTTAATGTGACCGGCCTCACTACTGGAAAGGCTTATTCGTTCTATGTTGAAGCCGTAAACTTCAATGGCGTAGGTCAGCCTAGCGATGAAACATTTGCTTATTCAT
>Ga0157615_1193475_pt1 | contig 19083 bp, 32 predicted proteins | sample GEODES144metaT_FD_106802 | JGI IMG/M metagenome (GOLD analysis project Ga0157615, IMG submission 106802) | Eutrophic lake water microbial communities from Lake Mendota, Wisconsin, USA - GEODES144 metaT (Metagenome Metatranscriptome) | ecosystem: Environmental > Aquatic > Freshwater > Lake ... | reverse complement strand
TTAAGGCCATTATGCTTCCGCCCGGTCTACCAATTCCAAGTAAACCATTGGAGCTGCATCGCCCCGACGTGGTCCTAATTTTAAAATCCGCGTGTAACCGCCTTGACGTTCAGCGTAACGAGCGGCAAGATCGGAGAAAAGCTTCTGAATTGCATCTTTTCCCTCTTGAGCTTCTTCCCGCCGAACATACGCAGCTACTTGGCGTCGTGCATGAAGGTCTCCACGTTTTGCAAGTGTGATTAACTTCTCTGCAATGGAGCGCACTTCCTTGGCTTTCGCTTCCGTAGTTTGAATGCGTTCGTAAATAAACAAGTCAGTGACCATATCACGAAACAACGCTTTACGGGCGCTAGAGTCCCGGCTTAACTTTTGGTATGCGGTCATGGAATATTCCCTCCTCTCAGTCCTCTTTGCGAAGACCCAAACCGAGTTCTTCTAGTTTCTCTTGAACTTCTTCCAAAGACTTACGCCCAAGATTCCGAACCTTCATCATGTCTTCTTCCGTCTTCATAATTAACTCTTGCACCGTATTGATGCCTGCGCGCTTCAAGCAATTATAAGATCGAACGGATAGATCAAGTTCTTCAATCGTCATCTCAAGCACTTTTTCTTTCTTATCTTCTTCCTTCTCCACCATGATCTCTGCATCTTTGGCACCGTCAGTCAAACCAACAAATAAATCCAAGTGCTCTGTCAGTACTTTGGCACCTAAGCTTACAGCCTCTTCGGGACGAATGCTGCCATCCGTCCAAATTTCCAAGGTTAACTTATCATAGTTTGTGACTTGACCGACACGTGTGTTCTCTACACTATAATTCACGCGAGTGATCGGGGTGTATATCGAATCTACGGGAATAACACCTATCGGCTGGTCATCCCTCTTATTCTTGTCCGCAGAAACGTAACCTCGACCCCGTTGTGCATGAATTCTCATATGAAGTCGAGCATCTGAAGACAGGGTTGCAATATGGAGATCAGGGTTTAAGATTTCAACATCACTGTCCGCCCGAATATCACCAGCAGTTACAACACCTTCACCTTCAGCATCGATTTCAAGAACTTTTTCTTCGTCGGAGTGAATTTTTAACGAAAGTCCTTTCAAATTCAGGATCATTTCCGTTACATCCTCAATAACGCCCGGAACGGTCGAGAATTCATGAAGTACTCCATCGATTTGTACACTCGTAACGGCGGCTCCTGGTAAAGAAGATAATAAGATTCGGCGCAACGAATTACCGAGTGTCGTGCCGTAACCACGCTCAAGCGGTTCTACAACGAAACGGCCATATGTACCGTCCTCACTGACTTGTACGGTTTCGATTTTCGGCTTTTCGATTTCGATCATCATTCAATACCTCCTTAAACGTCGCTTAGCTCAATCATAAAAAGAGAAAATCTGTAGTATGCCTATCCTTCACAACCATTATTCACAAGTGTTGGATAAATATACTACTACATATGAGCCTCATTATACACGACGACGTTTAGGTGGGCGGCAACCATTATGTGGAATCGGCGTAACGTCTTTAATGAGGTTAACTTCAAGTCCTGCGGCTTGCAATGATCGAATAGCTGCTTCGCGTCCTGCACCCGGACCTTTTACCATGACCTCGACGCTTTTCATGCCATGTTCCATTGCAGCTTTCGCTGCCGTTTCTGCAGCCATCTGCGCAGCGAATGGCGTACTTTTGCGCGAACCTTTGAAACCAAGTCCGCCAGAGCTTGCCCAAGATACCGCATTACCTTGCGGATCCGTAATCGTAACAATGGTGTTGTTAAACGTAGAACGAATGTGTGCGACACCCGACTCAACATTTTTTCTGTCGCGTCGTTTGGTTCGTACCGCTTTCTTCGCGGGTTTTGCCATGGATTGTTATCCCCCCTTCTTATTTCTTTTTGTTGGCTACTGTTCTTCGTGGTCCTTTGCGAGTACGTGCATTTGTCTTTGTCCGTTGTCCCCGAACAGGCAAACCACGACGGTGGCGAATACCGCGATAGCAACCAATTTCGATCAAACGTTTAATGTTCAACGAAATTTCACGACGAAGATCACCTTCGACCTTGATATTCTTATCAATTTGTTCACGAAGACGACTGATTTCATCTTCTGTAAGATCTTTCACGCGTGTATTTGGATTGACTTCAGTCGCAGTAATAATGTTCTGTGCTGTTGTCTTACCAATCCCGTAGATGTATTGAAGAGCAATCTCGACGCGTTTATCGCGAGGTAAGTCAACTCCAGCTATACGTGCCATAGATTAGATGAGCACCTCCCTTAGCCTTGTTTTTGTTTGTGTTTTGGGTTTTCGCAAATAATCATTACGTTGCCTTTGCGTCGTATGACTTTGCATTTCTCACAGATCGGTTTTACCGAAGGTCTTACTTTCACTGGGAACCCCTCCTAATTCCTTGATACGGAGGCGAATCATTTGCGGTACGTTATTCGCCCTCTCGTCAAATCATACGGCGAAAGTTGAATCACGACCTTGTCTCCCGTCAAGATTCGTATAAAGTGCATACGCAACTTTCCCGAAACATGCGCAAGAATTTGATGCCCGTTCTCCAACTCTACACGAAACATGGCGTTCGGCAACGGTTCTATGACCGTGCCTTCAACTTCAATCACATCTTCCTTGGCCATTCGTTGTCTCCTTTCCATCACCTTCAGCATGCATGCTTTCCAGAAACTTCAGAAGCGCAAACCGTAGTTTCCCATTCGTCACCCTGCCAGTTTCCTGCAAACTACTAGCAACCTCGATGCTGACGAATTCGGTTAACTCGAGGTGCAGTACATTCTTTCGCTTGGGTTGATCAAACTTTCGTCGAACACCATCTGCAATACTTACGGTGCGACTGTCGGTAAGACCGACGATGACTGCGAAGGAATGCTGATCCCTGCCGCGTAGCACTTTTACAACTTGCCCCAACATGGGTTCCTTCGTAGCTACACGAGACGTCGTAGCGCAGTTCATGAAATCAAACTGCGAAGTTCTTCCGTTACTTCATCGATCTCCTGCTCACCGTTTAATTCCCGGAGCAATCCCTTACTATGGTAGTACGCTAATAAAGGTGCGGTTTTGTTGATGTACTCATCTAAACGAGTACCGACCTTTGCTTCGGTATCATCTGAACGTTGGTAAAGCTTTCCTTCGCACTTATCACAAACGTCCATTGATGACGGTGGGTTAAACAGGATATGGTATGTCGCGCCACAGCTACTACAAATTCTTCTGCCTGTCAAGCGCGCAAGTAACAAGGAGCGATCAACCTTTAAGTTCACAACATGATGGATTTTTGTGTGAAGCGAAGCAACAATTTCTTCAAGCGCTTCAGCTTGTGAAATGGTTCGAGGAAAACCATCAAGCATAAACCCTTGTGCGCAATCTTGTTGTTGCAGTCGTTCACGTACAATACCAATTGTAACTTCATCGGGCACGAGTAAGCCTGCGTCTACATATTCTTTCGCTTTCAGTCCAAGAGCCGTTCCTTGTTTCATGGCAGAGCGGAATGCATCTCCCGTAGAAATGTGTGGAATGTGAAATTCCGCAACAATTCTCTCTGCTTGAGTCCCTTTCCCTGCTCCCGGTGGCCCCATCAGGATTAAATTCATCAATTCTTAGCCTCCCTGAATGCCCCAAAACCAGTTAACGGTTAATGAAACCTTTGTAGTGACGTTTAATCAATTGACTTTCAATCTGTTTCATTGTCTCTAGTGCAACACCGACAACGATTAGCAAACTTGTACCGCCTACGGTAACCGTATTAGGAAGGTTCGCTAGACTCCCAAAAAAGACAGGAAGTATTGAAACTAGAGCCAAGAATATAGCACCAGACAACGTGATCCGCGAAATTACTCTAGTCAAATATTTTGACGTTGTAATCCCAGGACGGATGCCAGGAATATAACCACCATTCTTCTTCATGTTATCCGCCATTTGTACAGGATTGATCTGCACGAACGTATAAAAATACGTAAAGCCGATAATGAGCAGTACATACAGCACCATGCCTAGGGGAGCTGTATAATACGTGTTTGTGATGATCCAGTCAGCAATCGGATTGGTCTGGAAGAAACTTGCAATTGTATAAGGGAACAACAGCAAGGATAAAGCGAAAATCACAGGGATAACACCAGCCGCATTTACCTTCAATGGGATGTGAGTAGACTGACCACCGACCATCTTTCTTCCAACAACACGTTTCGCATATTGCACTGGGATTTTGCGTATCCCTTGTTGAACATAGATGACGCCGACAATAATCGCAATAACTACAAGCACGATAATCACGACTTTCAATATGTTCAAGAAAAGTGCAGATTCAACGGCATCCACGAATTGAGTTTGGTAAATTTGTTGAATGGATGTTGGAATCGCAGCAATAATCCCTGCAAAAATAAGAACGGATATACCGTTGCCAATCCCCTTCTCAGTGATTTGCTCCCCCAGCCACATCAAGAAAGCAGTCCCTGCGGTTAATACAATGGCAATGATAGTGAAGGTTGTGAAGCTAACATCTTGCACTAAACCGGGGAATAAATTGTTAAAACCAATCGATAACCCATACGCTTGGACCAGACCTAGAATAATCGTTCCATAACGTGTAATTTGTGCAAGCTTTCTTCTTCCAACTTCGCCCTCTTTGGCCCATTGTGTAAACCTTGGAACAACATCCATAGACAGCAATTGGACAATGATGGATGCCGTAATATAGGGCATAATCCCCATTGCAAAGATCGAGAACTGAAACAAGGCGCCGCCAGAAAATGTGTTAATTAAACCAAACACACCTTGTGAATTCTGAAGATCTGCCGCACGCAGTACATCTAAGTTAATGTTGGGCACAGGAATAAATGCACCTATGCGGTATACGATCAAAATTCCCAGAGTAAACAGAATGCGGTTGCGTAGTTCTGAAACTTTCCAAATGTTCTGAATTGTGCTAAGCATCAGATCACCTCGGCATTGCCGCCGGCAGCTGTAATTTTGTCTACCGCGGATTTGGAAAACTTGTTCGCTTTCACGGACAATTTCACAGTCAATTCGCCTTGACCAAGCACTTTAATGCCTGACAATTCTTTTTTTATGATGCCGGATTCCATTAATAACTCCGGCGTCACTTCTGTTCCTTCAGCAAAGTTATTCAACTGCTCAAGATTCACAATAGCATACTCCTTGCGGAACGGATTGTTAAATCCGCGCTTAGGCAAACGTCGGTACAACGGATTTTGACCGCCTTCGAAGCCCGGACGCACACCGCCGCCTGAACGTGCGTTTTGGCCTTTGTGACCTCGTGTCGACGTTTTGCCCATACCACTTCCGGTACCACGGCCAACCCGCTTTCGTGTTTTTCGTGAACCTGGTGCCGGTTGCAGTTCGTGAATTTTCATCGTCGCACCTCCTTCATGATGTTTCATAAACATAAAAGCCGCAGCTATACATTTATTTCTTTAACTTCTACCAAGTGTAGCACTTTATTGACCATTCCGCGAATCGCTGGATTGTCATTATGCACAACAGATTGATGCAACTTACGCAAGCCTAGCGTTTTTACTGTAACACGTTGGGCTTCCGGACGACCGATCAAGCTGCGCTTGAGGGTAATTTGTATTTTTGTCACGAACGTCCCCTCCTCGTTATCGTAATATTTCTTCGACGGTTTTGCCTCGAAGTTTCGCAACGTCTTCAACACGCTTCAGACGAGATAAACCTTCAAGTGTTGCATTTACCATATTCATGGAGTTTGAAGAACCGAGTGACTTGGTCAGAATATCTCCCACGCCAGCAAGCTCTAGAACGGCGCGCACGGGTCCTCCTGCAATCAAACCTGTACCTTCGGATGCGGGCTTTAATAACACTTCACCTGCACCGAACTTGCCGATAATCAAATGAGGTATTGATGTTCCGACAAGTGGAACTTTAATAAGATTTTTTTTAGCGTCTTCGATACCTTTGCGAATCGCATCTGGCACTTCGGCAGCTTTGCCAATTCCTGAGCCAACATGACCTTGGCCATCGCCGACAACAACAAGTGCGCTAAAGCTGAAACGACGTCCGCCTTTAACGACCTTGGCAACACGATTGATATTGACAACCTTTTCTTTCAATTCCCCTAAAGTATTCGGATCAATGCGCAAGCATAACCCTCCTTTTTTGATAAACTAAAAGTCTAATCCCGCTTCACGAGCTGCGTCAGCAAGCGCTTGAATCCGTCCATGGTATAAATATCCGCTTCGATCAAACACAACATTCTTGAAGCCCTTTTCTTGTGCACGTTTTGCAATGAGTTCCCCAACTTTACGCGCTGCTTCAACATTCCCGCCATTCTCAAGACCTTCAATATCTTTATCAAGCGTTGATGCCGCTGCAAGTGTCGTACCTTGAATATCATCGATGATTTGCGCATAGATGTGTTTCGATGATCGGAACACATTCAGACGTGGCCGTTGTATTGTACCTGTAATCTTCTTTCGAACCCGAAGATGACGCACTTTACGAGTTTTGTTTTTGTCGCCTTTTGTGATCATTCGTTCTCATTCACTCCTTCCATTTAAGCTAAGCGATGCCTATGTGGAATTACTTTTTCTTGCCGCCTGTTTTACCTTCTTTACGGAGAATTCGCTCATTCTCGTACTTGATTCCTTTACCCTTATAAGGTTCAGGTTCACGTACCGAACGAATTTTAGCCGCATATGCACCAACAACTTCTTTATCAATCCCTTTGACAATAATTCTGTTGTTGGCTGGAACTTCAAATTCAACACCTTGCGCTGGAACAATTTCAACAGGATGAGAAAAGCCTACGTTCAACACCAATTTATCGCCGGTTTTGTTGGCACGATAACCAACTCCCACCAAATCAAGTGCTTTGGTATAACCATCCGTTACACCGCTTACCATGTTTGCAATGACACTTCGTGTTGTTCCATGTAAAGAACGATGTAACTTGTGGTCGGAAGGCCGTTCAACATTGATTTCATTTTCTTGTATGTTGACCTTCATATCTTTGTGCAGTTCCCGGGAAAGCGTACCTTTCGGTCCCTTAATTGTAATGACACGGTCATTAAGAGCGATGGTCACCCCGTTTGGAACCGCGATTGGTTTGCGTCCAATACGCGACATCTCACGTTCCACCTCCATTCTTACTCTTGTTAAATTACCACACGTAACATATGATCTCGCCGCCTGTTTTTGCTTGACGAGCTGCTTTTTCTGTCATAATACCTTTTGATGTTGAGAGAATTGCAATCCCTAGTCCGCCTAATACGCGCGGCAACTCCGTAGATTTCGCATATACACGAAGTCCTGGTTTGCTAATGCGCTTAAGACCAGTAATAACTCGTTCGTTATTCTGTCCGTATTTTAAGAACAGGCGAATGATTCCCTGTTTGTTATCCTCGATATATTCGGCATCGCGCACGAATCCTTCTTGCTTCAAGATTTCAGCAATTTCACGCTTTATCTTGGAAGCAGGAATTTCAACTGTCTCGTGACGTACCGTGTTCGCGTTGCGAATGCGAGTTAACATATCTGCAATCGGATCTGTCATAACCATGAACACGTACCTCCTTCCCTACTCGGGTGATTACCAACTAGCTTTTCTAACACCGGGAATTTGTCCCTTATAAGCTAATTCACGAAAACAAATACGGCAGATGTGAAATTTACGCAATACAGAGTGTGGTCTTCCACAACGCTCACAGCGTGTATAGGCTTGAACTTTGAATTTAGGCTTACGCTGTTGTTTTATTTTCATCGAAGTTTTTGCCACTTGTTTGTGTTCACCTCCATGATTCAAAGATGTGGATCACTTCATAAACGGCATACCCATTTGATTAAGCAATTCACGGGACTCTTCATCCGTGGCTGCTGTTGTGACAATAATAATGTCCATGCCGCGAACTTTATTTACCTTGTCATATTCAATTTCCGGAAAGATCAACTGTTCTTTCAAGCCAAGGGTGTAGTTTCCACGGCCATCAAACGCTTTTGTTGACACACCGCGAAAATCACGAACTCGCGGAAGTGCTACGTTGAACAACTTATCAAGAAAGTGATACATCCGTTCTCCGCGAAGTGTGACCTTCACTCCAATCGGCATACCTTCTCGAACTTTGAAACCAGCGATTGATTTTTTTGCTTTTGTAATCACTGGTTTTTGTCCAGCTATCGTTTTCATTTCGTCAGCAGCGACGTCCATCACCTTTGGGTTGCCTACAGCATCGCCGACACCCATGTTAATAACCACTTTCTCGATCTTCGGCACTTGCATAACTGATGTATAATTGAACTTCTGCAGCAATGCAGGGGTCACTTCATTCAAATAACGTTCTTTTAATCTTGCTGCCATATAAGCGTAGCCCTCCTTCCATGCAGGGATAATTAGTCGATTGCTTCGCCTGATCTTCTGGCAATACGAACTTTCTTGCCATTATCAAGCACCTTATAACCAATTCGCGTAGGTTTTCCGCTTTTTGGATCCACATGCATTACGTTAGACGCATGAATTGGAGCCTCTTGTTCAATGATACCGCCCTGTGGAGCCTTTTGGCTCGGTTTCGTATGGCGCTTGACCATATTCACACCTTCAACCAATACGCGATTTTCACGGGGATAAGCAGCAATAATACGGCCTTTCTTTCCTTTGTCCTTGCCCGTAATCACAATAACTGTGTCATCTTTCTTAACATGCAACTTATTGTTGTGATCTTCAAGAACCTTTTTTAATCTTGGCATCGTGTTTGCACCTCCATACAACCGAAACGGTTGTCCATCATTCGTTAGATAACCTCAGGAGCCAAGGATACGATCTTCATAAACTCGCGGTCGCGCAATTCGCGAGCCACCGGTCCGAAAATACGTGTTCCGCGTGGACTCTTATCTTCTTTTACTATTACGGCTGCATTCTCATCAAAGGAGATATAAGAGCCGTCTTTCCGGCGAGCCCCACGGACCGTACGCACGATCACGGCCTTTACGACGTCACCTTTTTTAACAACGCCTCCTGGTGTTGCTTCCTTGACTGAACATACGATGAGATCGCCGATGTTTGCAAATCGACGTCCCGTACCGCCAAGTACACGTATACACATCAATTCTTTTGCACCAGAGTTATCGGCTACCCGTAAACGGGAAAATGGTTGGATCACGTTGTACCCTCCTCTCTTATACGATAACTGCTTTCTCTACGACCTCGACGAGTCTCCAACGTTTGTCCTTAGACAATGGACGAGTTTCCATTATTCGAACCTTGTCACCGATTCTCGCTTCGTTGTTTTCGTCATGCGCTTTGAATTTTTTTGTATACTTAATTCTTTTGTGGTAAAGTTCGTGTTTCTTGTATGTTTCTACGGCAACGACGATTGTTTTTTCCATCTTGTCACTAACTACTCTGCCGATTTGTTCTTTGCGAAGGTTGCGTTCAGTCACCATTCATCCTCCTCTCGATCAAGATCCAATCCCTAATTCTCGTTCACGCAATACTGTCTTGGCGCGAGCGATATCTTTGCGCACTTCTCGAATCCGAGTAGGGTTATCTAGTTGGCCCGTAGCCATCTGAAAGCGAAGGTTAAATAACTCTTCTTTATAACCCGCCACTTTTTGTTCAATTTCGGCAGTGGTCATATTACGAATGTCATTAGCTTTCATTAGCTTCACCACCCATTTCAGCACGCGCCACAAATTTCGTCTTGATCGGAAGTTTATGTGACGCAAGTCTCATTGCCTCACGAGCAATCTCTTCACTTACCCCAGCGAGTTCAAAAAGAATTTTGCCAGGTTTTACAACAGCTACCCATTTTTCCACGTTCCCTTTACCGCTACCCATACGAACCTCTAGCGGCTTTTGTGTTACAGGTTTAGAAGGGAATATTTTGATCCAAACTTTACCACCCCGTTTAATGTAACGGGTCATAGCGATCCGTGCAGCTTCGATTTGTCGGTTGGTGATCCATGCCGGTTCGAGCGCCTCTAGACCATATTCACCGAATGCGATTTCTGTACCGCCTTTGGCACGGCCTTTCATTCTGCCGCGCTGTTCTTTACGGTGTTTTACGCGTTTTGGCAGCAACATGGTTTATTGCCCTCCTTCCTTCTTCGTTCTCCGCTTCGCTGTTGGAAGAACTTCACCGCGGTAAATCCATACCTTGACACCGATACGCCCATAAGTTGTGTGAGCTTCAGCAGTGCCATAATCAATGTCGGCTCGCAGCGTATGCAAAGGTACGGTACCTTCACTGTAACCTTCTGTACGGGCAATTTCAGCGCCGCCGAGACGTCCGCTAACAGAAGTTTTAATTCCTTTTGCGCCTGAGCGCAACGTGCGTTGAATTGCCTGCTTCATTGCACGACGGAATGAAACGCGACGCTCAAGTTGTTGAGCAATCGACTCTGCAACAAGGATTGCATCAAGGTCGGCATACTTAATTTCTGTTATATTGATATGAACTTTCTTGTCTGTCATCTGGACAAGATGGTTGCGGATCACGTCCACTTCCGTCCCGCCTTTACCAATGACCATACCAGGCTTAGCCGTGTGAATCGTTACGTTGACACGATTTGCTGCGCGTTCGATATCGATCCGGGAGACAGCACTGTCTTTTAATTTTTTCTTAAGAAATTCACGAATTTTGAGATCTTCAATCAAAAATTTTCCGAAGTCTTTATCTGCATACCATTTGGATTCCCAATCACGAATGATACCAATCCGCAGTCCTACCGGATTTACCTTCTGACCCACAATTTTCCCTCCTTGTCATTGCATTATTGTTCGGAAACCGCCAACGTAATATGGCTTGTGCGTTTAAAAATTGAGAACGCGCGACCTTGCGCTCGAGGTTGAAATCTTTTCATTGTTGGCCCTTCGTTGGCGTAAGCTTGCGTTACGACCAACTTCGATGGGTCCAGATTATAATTGTGCTCTGCATTCGCAACCGCCGAGTTCAACAGTTTTTCAATCACTGGAGATGCGCCGCGCGGTGTATGTCGGAGAATCGATATCGCGTCACCGACTTTCTTGCCTCGTATCAAATCAAGTACAAGACGCGCTTTGCGAGGAGCAATGCGCACATATCGCAAATGTGCTTTCGCTTCCACGTAGTTTTGCCTCCTTTCGGGTTCCAGAACAAAAAGTTCGTTGTTTTATCTTTTTGTTTTCTTATCGTCGTCAGTGTGGCCTTTGTATGTGCGTGTAGGCGCGAATTCACCGAGTTTATGACCAACCATGTCTTCTGTAACATATACTGGAACGTGCTTGCGCCCGTCGTAAACGCCGAATGTATGTCCAATGAATTGCGGGAATATCGTCGAACGGCGTGACCACGTCTTGATAACAATTTTCTTGCTCGTCGTGTTTAGATCCTCTACTTTTTTCAAAAGGTATCCATCGACGAACGGCCCTTTCTTTAAGCTGCGGCCCATGAATGTTCCTCCCTTCTACATTCGTGTGTCAGCACACGGCTCGCACTCTACTTCGTGCGGCGACGAATGATGTACTTATTCGAAGCTTTATTTTTCTTGCGTGTTTTGGCACCAAGTGTTTTCTTGCCCCATGGAGACATCGGCGACTTGCGACCGATCGGAGCGCGGCCTTCCCCACCACCGTGAGGGTGATCGTTGGGGTTCATAACAACGCCTCGAACGGTAGGTCTGTTACCCAACCATCGGTTACGTCCAGCTTTACCGATATTAAGCAACTCGTGGTCTTCGTTTCCTACAGAACCAATCGTAGCACGGCAAACCTTAAGAACACGGCGCATTTCGCCAGAAGTTAAACGAATGATCACATAGTCGTTTTCTTTACCCAGCAATTGAGCTTCGGTACCTGCAGCGCGAACAAGTTGCCCGCCTTTTCCAGGCTTTAACTCAATATTGTGAATAACAGAACCAACCGGGATATTCTCCAGCGGCAATGCATTGCCCGTCTTTATATCGGCATTGGGGCCTGATGCGATAACATCATCCACTTTCAAGCCTTTGGGAGCTAGAATGTAACGCTTCTCTCCATCAGCATAGTGAATAAGAGCAATGTTGGCTGTGCGGTTAGGATCGTACTCTATAGAAGCAACTCGGCCTTGTATACCATCCTTGTTTCGCTTAAAGTCGATAATACGATATTTACGCTTATGGCCGCCGCCATGGTGACGCGTTGTGATCTTACCTTGATTGTTGCGTCCAGCCTTGTGCATTAGCGGAGCAAGCAACGACTTCTCGGGCGTCGATTTTGTAATTTCTTCGAACGTCGAGACCGTCATTTGACGACGTGACGGTGATGTCGGTTTAAAACTTTTCACTGGCATCGCAGATTCCCTCCTTTTCCAACTGCATTATTCAACGGTTTCAAAATATTCGAGCGGCTTGCTCTCCGATGTAAGCGTGACAATGGCTTTCTTCCAATCGGAACGGTATCCGGAATAGCGACCATAACGCTTCGGCTTGCCTGCCATGTTCATCGTATTTACCGATTGAACTTTCACTTTAAAGATTGTTTCAATGGCTTGCTTGATTTCCGTCTTATTCACACGGCGGTCAACTTCGAAGACATACTTCTTATCCGCCATCATATCGCTGGTTTGTTCTGTGACAATTGGCCGTTTAATGATATCGAAAATGTTTTTCATTACGCGAACACCTCCTCAACTTTCTTAGCGGCATCTTGCGTAATAATCAATTTGTCATAACCGAGAACATCAAGCACGTTGATGCCTTCTGCAGAAACAAATTTAGCATTCGGGATATTGCGAACAGACAAGGCAACTGTTTCATCATAATTCGCAGTAACTACGAGCGCTTTGCGTTCTACTTTGAAATTATTGAAGATGGATACAATTTCCTTCGTTCTAGGCGTCGCAATGGCCAAAGTATCAAGTACGATGATGTCATTGTCGATAACCTTGGAGGACAAGGCAGATTTAATCGCCAACCGCCGAACCTTCTTGGGCAATTTAAATGCATAGCTTCGCGGTGTAGGGCCAAAAATAACGCCCCCGCCCTTCCACTGTGCGGCACGGATGGAGCCTTGACGTGCACGGCCGGTTCCCTTCTGTTTCCAAGGTTTGCGACCGCCGCCACGAACTTCACTTCGGCCTTTGGTTTTATGTGTGCCTAATCGCAAGGAAGCTCGCTGCATGACTACTGCATCGTGGAGTACATGAGCATTCGGTTCTACGCCGAACACACTCTCTGCAAGCTCAATCTCGCCTACTTGCGTACCACTTACATTATATAAAGCAACTTTCGGCATGGATGCTCCTCCTTTCTTATTTCTTAATCGCCGATTTGATTTTCACCAAACTATTTTTCGGGCCGGGAATCGAACCTTTGACAAGCAGTACGTTGCGTTCCATATCCACCTTAACAACCTGTAAATTTTGGAGTGTGACGATCTCGTTCCCAGTGCGGCCAGACATCTTCTTCCCTTTAGGTACGCGGTTTGCATCGCGATGGATAGAAAGTGAGCCTTGTCCTCTATGGTATTTCGAACCGTGAGACATCGGTCCACGGCTCATATTCCAACGTTGGATCGCACCGAGTGTCCCTCTGCCTTTGGAAGTGCCCGTGACGTCGACATAATCACCTTCGGCAAACAAGTCTGCCGATACCACTTGTCCAACTTCATACGCTGCTAAGTCAACATCGCGAAATTCTTTCATGTAGCGCTTAGGCGTAGTTTCTGCTTTCTTCGCGTGTCCGATCAAGGCTTTGGTTGTATTTTTTTCTTTCTTTTCGTCAAAGCCAAGTTGAATTGCCGTGTAACCATCATTTTCTGTATCTTTCTTCTGAAGAACAACACAAGGTCCGGCTTGAATTACCGTCACGGGAACTACATTGCCATCTTCCGTAAACCATTGCGTCATCCCCAGCTTCTTTCCTAAGATACCTTTTGTCATGTTGACACCTCTTTTCTTCTAAAAAATGGTTCAGCCTAATCGATGTTATTAGAGCTTGATCTCGATATCTACACCAGACGGTAAGTCTAAACGCATCAGCGCGTCGACAGTTTGTGGCGTCGGGTTGACAATGTCGATTAAGCGCTTATGTGTGCGCATTTCGAACTGTTCCCTCGAGTCCTTATACTTGTGTACTGCTCGCAAGATCGTAATCACTTGCTTCTCCGTAGGTAACGGTATCGGACCGGAAACCCCCGCGCCCGATCGCTTCGCCGTATCCACGATCTTCTCAGCAGACTGGTCAAGAACCCTATGATCGTATGCCTTCAAACGGATACGAATCTTTTGCTTTGCCATGGTGAAAACCCCTCCTTCTATCGCCCAATTTTGTAATCGGACATACTCCGCGAAAATTTTCTGACGTATCTTGACACCGCAAGCCACCTCATGGCAAAGGGGCCGGGTGTGTCAGTAACCTCTCGCATCATCGCACAGTCACAGACCAACGTCCACTATCATATCAAATTTGTTGGGCATGAGTCAAGAAAAAATAAGAACGAAATCCCCTCAAGTTTCCTAGGAAACCGAGGGGATTGTTTTTTTAGATATCAATTACTTCGTGATTACAGCAACTGCGCCTGCACCAACGGTACGGCCACCTTCACGAATCGCAAAACGTGTTCCTTCTTCGATGGCAATTGGTGAAATCAATTCAACGGATACCGTGATATTGTCACCTGGCATAACCATCTCTGTACCTTCTGGCAATGTGATTACACCCGTAACGTCCGTTGTACGGAAGTAGAACTGTGGGCGGTAACCCGTAAAGAATGGCTTGTGACGGCCGCCTTCCTCTTTCGTTAGGACGTAAACTTGTGCCGTGAAGTTCGTATGCGGCTTCACAGAACCCGTCTTCGCCAAAACTTGACCGCGCTCAATATCCTTACGATCTACACCGCGGAGCAATGCGCCAATATTGTCGCCCGCTTGTGCGGAATCAAGCAATTTACGGAACATCTCCACGCCTGTAACAATCGTCTTGCGAGTTGCTTCAGCAAGTCCAATGATCTCAACTTCGTCGCCAACTTTCACGATTCCACGCTCAACGCGTCCCGTAGCAACAGTTCCACGACCTGTGATCGTAAATACATCTTCCACCGGCATCAAGAATGGCTTATCTGTGTCTCGCTCTGGTGTTGGGATAAAGCTGTCTACTTGTTCGAACAACTCAACAATTTTGTTAGCCCATTCACCTTCTGGATTCGTTAACGCTTCGCGAGCAGAACCGCGGATGATTGGTGTATCGTCACCTGGAAAATCATACTCATTCAAGAGGTCACGAATTTCCATCTCAACAAGCTCAAGTAATTCTTCGTCCTCAACCATGTCACACTTGTTCATGAATACAACGATGTGTGGAACGCCTACTTGGCGAGAAAGCAAGATGTGCTCACGTGTTTGTGGCATAGGGCCGTCCGAAGCGGATACAACCAAGATTGCGCCGTCCATCTGAGCTGCCCCTGTGATCATGTTTTTTACATAGTCAGCGTGTCCAGGGCAGTCTACGTGTGCATAGTGACGGTTTGGTGTTTCGTATTCTACGTGTGCTGTGGAAATGGTGATTCCGCGTTCACGCTCTTCTGGAGCTTTATCGATTTGGTCGAACGCCACTGCGCTACCGCCGTATTTTTTTGCCAACACCGTGGTGATTGCTGCTGTAAGTGTTGTTTTGCCGTGGTCAACGTGACCGATTGTTCCAATATTTACGTGTGGTTTATTACGTTCAAATTTTGCCTTTGCCATGGGTTTGATTTCCTCCTCGGAAAGAGATTTTATTTAAGCGCCTTTCTTCGCGATGATTTCTTCCGCGATCGATTTAGGCACCTCTTCATAATGTGATATTTCCATTGAGAATACGCCACGTCCTTGCGTCCGTGAACGCAATGTCGTCGAGTAACCGAACATCTCGGAGAGTGGAACTTTGGATCGAATAATTTGCGCACCCGCACGACTATCCATTCCTTCAATTCGACCACGACGAGAGTTTAAATCACCCATAACGTCACCCATATACTCCTCAGGGACAGTGACTTCTACTTTCATAATCGGCTCTAGGAGAACCGGCTTGCAATGATCTTTCGCAGCTTTCAGAGCCATCGAACCCGCGATCTTAAATGCCATCTCCGAAGAGTCAACATCATGGTAAGATCCATCGAAAATCGTTGCTTTAATATCAACGAGCGGGAATCCTGCGATAATTCCATTCTTCATGGATTCTTCAATGCCGTTCTGAACAGCAGGAATGTATTCACGTGGCACTACGCCACCGACAACCTTGTTCTCAAACACGAAGCCACTACCCGGTTCAAGGGGCTGGAATTCGATCCAACAATGACCATACTGTCCGCGTCCACCGGACTGACGAACAAACTTGCCTTCTACTTTCGCAGGAACACGGAATGTTTCGCGGTAAGCTACTTGTGGTTTACCCACATTCGTCTCAACTCTAAATTCTCGCAACATCCGATCTACGATAATTTCAAGGTGCAGTTCACCCATACCTTGAATAATCGTCTGGCCTGTTTCTTCATCTGTGTAGTAACGGAACGTCGGATCTTCTTCGCCAAGTTTCGTCAACGCTGTACCCATCTTATCTTGGTCTGCTTTGGATTTCGGTTCCACTGCAATGGAGATAACGGGCTCAGGGAAATTCATGGACTCGAGAATGACGGGATTCTTCTCGTCACATAGCGTATCGCCTGTGATTGTATCTTTCAAGCCAACCGCAGCAGCAATATCCCCGGCATACACCTCTTGGATTTCTTCACGAGAATTGGCATGCATCTGGAGAATACGACCAATGCGCTCGCGTTTCCCTTTGGTTGCGTTCAAAACATATGACCCGGAGTTCAAGACGCCAGAATATACTCGGAAGAACGTTAAACGTCCTACGTAAGGATCCGTCATAATCTTGAATGCTAATGCAGAGAATGGTTGATTATCAGCAGATTGTCGCACAACTTCCGTTCCATCATCTAGGAGACCATGGATATCAGGCACGTCTGTTGGTGCTGGCAAATAATCAATAACCGCATCTAACATTAACTGTACGCCTTTATTCTTATAGGACGAACCACAAATAACAGGGAAAATTTTCGTTTGAACAGTTCCTGCACGCAATGCACGCTTTAATTCGGCGACGGTGATTTCTTCACCTTCTAGGTACTTCATTGTTAATTCTTCATCAAGCTCAGCAATCTTCTCAACGAGCTCCATTCGAAGTTCTTCTACTTTCGCCCGGTATTCCGCTGGAACTTCAGCTTGTTCTATATCTTTGCCGAGATCATCTTTGTAAAGATGAGCAACATTCTCGATCAAGTCAATAATTCCAAGGAATTCGTTCTCCGCACCGATAGGAAGTTGAATAGGAACTGCATTCGCACCGAGACGATCTTTCATTGAAGCGACAGCTCCAAGAAAATCTGCGCCGATAATATCCATCTTGTTCACGTATGCGATCCGGGGGACACCATAACGATCTGCTTGGCGCCATACCGTCTCTGATTGCGGCTCAACGCCTTCTTTCGCAGAGAACACGGCTACCGCACCGTCGAGTACACGTAAGGAACGTTCAACTTCAACTGTGAAATCTACGTGCCCAGGGGTATCGATGATGTTGACGCGATTCCCTTTCCATTGTGCCGTTGTCGCTGCTGATGTGATCGTAATTCCACGCTCTTGTTCTTGTTCCATCCAGTCCATTGTAGCGGCGCCTTCATGCACTTCGCCGATTTTATGAACACGTCCGGTGTAGAACAAAATACGCTCAGTCGTGGTCGTCTTACCAGCATCAATGTGAGCCATGATACCAATATTCCGCGTATTCTGTAAAGAGAACGCTCTAGGCATTCGTTATTCTCCCTTCTGTCATAATTTAAATGAAAAAATTACCAACGATAGTGAGCAAATGCTTTATTTGCTTCAGCCATCTTATGTGTATCTTCACGTTTCTTTACAGAAGCTCCCGTGTTGTTACTTGCATCGATGATTTCCGCTGCGAGTCGCTCAGTCATTGTCTTCTCACCGCGATTGCGGGAGTAGTTGACCAACCAACGTAATCCTAGCGAAGAACGACGCTCGGGTTTTACTTCGATTGGAACTTGATAGTTCGCTCCACCAACACGACGAGCTTTCACCTCGAGTACAGGCATGATATTTTTAATGGCTGCCTCGAAAACTTCCATAGGCTCTTTGCCCGTGCGTTGTTGAATGAGATTAAAAGAATCATAAAGGATCGTCTGGGCAACCCCTCGCTTCCCATCGATCATGATGCGGTTGATCAATCGAGTGACAAGCTTGCTGTTATAAATTGGATCCGGAAGTACATCTCGTTTTGGAACTGACCCTTTGCGTGGCATTGTTATTCCTCCTTTCCTAGCCTAATAAATCAATTTTCTTAAATTACTTCTTCACTTTCGGACGCTTCGTGCCATATTTGGAACGAGCTTGTTTACGATTGTTCACACCTGCGGTATCGAGAGCTCCCCGTACAATATGATAACGGACACCGGGAAGATCTTTTACCCGTCCACCGCGTACGAGTACAACGCTGTGTTCTTGCAGGTTGTGACCGATCCCACCGATGTAAGCGGTGACCTCAACTCGATTCGTCAATCGCACACGAGCGTATTTACGTAATGCAGAGTTTGGCTTCTTCGGAGTCATCGTCCCAACACGTGTGCAAACGCCGCGCTTTTGAGGAGCGCTAAGATCCGTCTCTTCACGTTTAAGGGCATTAAACCCTTTCTGCAAAGCTGGTGATTTCGACTTCACGATTTTGGCTTTGCGGCCTTTACGTACAAGCTGGTTAATTGTTGGCATGTAGTGCACCTCCTTCAAATAGAACAATAATGGATAACATATTAAGTCCACAGATCCAGGCGAATCATTAGCGAACAAAGGAAATGTTTTTGCCGAATTTTTTCCGACAAAAACATAGTTATCACTTATTCACAATTGCATCCATCACAGCTAATCTTAACTCTGCAAACTTCTATTTCTTACATTGCAGAATCGACTTGCAAGACTTCAACAGCAATTCCCTAGATAAATTGACAATGCATAAGATCAGAAAATCTATGCATTTTGGTCATACTCGAACATAATACCACCACTAATCTATCCATGTCAAGTCACAG